>VAPL010775274.1_pt1 | contig 19787 bp, 18 predicted proteins | sample 3395061 | NCBI WGS metagenome assembly VAPL01 (sample SAMN08290444, study PRJNA428436) | hydrothermal vent metagenome | isolation source: Deep-sea hydrothermal vent chimney 2 | place: Pacific Ocean: Juan De Fuca Ridge | depth 2182 m m | reverse complement strand
GCGACGACGCTGAGTTCGGCGAACAGGGCCTTGGCCTGTGTGGCGGGCAGCCCGGAGGTTTCCGCCAAGTGCCGTATCGTCTGCGCCTGGGTCCATGCCTTGCCCTTCACGGCGGGCCCGACGGAGGCCGAAACCGCGGAAGCCGCTTTCTTTCGACTTGTTTTCTTGGCCGCTGCCTTTTTTACACCTTTCTTCGCCATTCCCTACTCCTGTTGTGAGCACGCAAAAACAAGCACCGTGGTTTGTGCCTACCGAGTGACAGCCCCGCTATTTTGCGTTTTCCACCCCTCATTGTCCAATTGAAAGTCAATGCGCGGTAGCGATCCCTGTGAAAAAGCAGCCCGCCTAATTACCGTGCGCACCTAGTTCCCCTGGAACACGCCCGTCACCAAACGGCGGCAAGGGGGTTGGGGTGCGCTACCTGTCACTGTTCTCCGGAATCGAGGCGGCAACGCTTGCTTGGGCGAGGCTCGGTTGGGAGCCGGCGGCGTTCGCTGAGATCGACCCATTCGCTCGTCGGGTGCTCCGGCACCGGTTTCCCCAGATACCGAACTTGGGGGATGTGCGCGACATCACGCGGGAACGGCTTGTGGCACTGGGGCCGATTGATCTCGTCGTCGGAGGCTCACCTTGCCAGGATCTCTCGGTGGCCGGCCGACAGGCCGGACTCGACGGTTCCCGGAGCAGCCTGTTTTTCGATCTGATGAGGATATTTTATGTCGCACAAACCAACTGTGGAGCCCGGTGGCTCCTGTGGGAAAATGTCCCCGGCGTGCTCTCCGGACATGCCGGTCGAGACTTTGCGCGCGTGGTTGGCGCGATGGCGGGTATCGACGCCGTCGAACCGCCCCAGAACGGCTGGGGAAGCGCGGGCGCGGCGGTGGGCCGAAATGGCTTGCTTCAATGGCGCGTACTGGACGCAAAACACTTCGGAGTGCCACAGCGGCGGCGTCGCGTCTTCGCTCTTCTCGATACTGGAGACTGGAAAAATACCGGCCCGGTACTCCTTGAGTCCGAAGGCCTGTGCGGGAATCCTACGCCGGGCGAGCAGGCGCGGAAAACCATTGCCTGAACAGCTGCGCACGGCGCTGGAGTACGGTGCCCACCGTGGCGGTGGCGACCACGAGATGCCCAGCGCCACACCGGTTGCCGCCCACGACACGGCCCCGGCGTTGACGGCCTCTGCCCGCGGCGTGGATCGCATCGGAGATCCTCGTGGGCAAGATCCAGTGGTCGCATGCGCCGGCGTTTCACCTTGTCTACGTGCGCAGAATCCACGAAACAACTCCAATGCGCAAACCGAAGCGGCCTCGCTGGTAATCGAGACTTATGGCGGTAACAACACCTCCGGGCCGATCAAAGTGGCGACCGCGTGCAACGCCCATGGCGGCAGCGGGAGAATGGACTTCGAATCCGAGACCTTTGTGGTTCACGGCTCACAGGATCCATGCGTATCCCGCAATGCCGCATTTGCGCTCGGGAGGAACAGCGGACAAGAAAATGTGTGCGTAATCGGGGGTGCTGCGCAAGCACCGACCCCCGGGGAGGGGGATGAACCGGAAGAGGATGCGGGGCACGGAACCTCAGTCGCAGCCCATACGAACGGGGCGGCTTCTTGGCAGCATGGGGCGGGGACACTACGCGGCAAAGCCAATGATTCGCACGAACATTTGGTAATCGCCCCTCATCCCCCGATCGCGTTTTCCTGCAAGGATAATGGCGGAGACGCCATTATCGATGGCGCACCGACCTTACGCGCTATGGGCCACGCCCGCAGCCATCCGAACGTAGGTGGGCAAATCGCGATCAGCATCCAGGAACGGGCCGTGGCGGAAAATTCCACGGCAGGCCCACAGGGCAAGAGATATCGGACGGATGGCCAAGACCACACCCTGGAATCCCGCAGTGTACCCCGGGCGATGCCTCCCCGGGGCTTACGGTTCATCGTGAGACGACTGACGCCGCGTGAGTGCGAACGCCTCCAGGGTATGCCGGACGGGTGGACGTTGATCCCGACACCCCGCCGAAATTTTCGCCTGGACGAGACCGGTATGCTCGCCTATCTCGCGGCACAGGCCGGGCTCGACCCGAAGGACGATCCCGACGAAATCACCCGCTTGGCGGCAGACGGCCCACGCTACAAGGCCATCGGGAACTCCATGGCCGTGCCCGTAATGCGCTGGATCGGTGAGCGGCTGCACCACTCTAGTGCAAGCACCCCTGGCGGGGGTGTTGCGGCGTAATCAACTGTAGGGGCTTTCCCCAATTCTCTCCTGCACCTAGTGTCCCCTGACTCGAAAGCAGGCGCACAGAGGCACACAGCCAAACTGAATCGTGCGGGAGAGAATCCGATGGAAAAACACCCAAATCTCGATATCAACGCACAGGCGATCCTCGTGACGGGCGACGCTGATACCGAGACCACACTCGCGCGCGCATGCGCGGCGGCGGCGGCCCTGATGACGAACGATGTGCCGGTAGCCATCTGGCAAGACAACAAGGTGCTGTTCGAGTACACCCAGGAGGCCGATGCCCCAATGGGCGACGACCAGGTCTTGAATGCCGTACAAGGGTTCGCCGAGGACGTGATCGAGGCAGCCGGCAGACTCCCCGTCGCGTAGCTTGGTCAGGATAGCACTGGAACGAAAGGAGGACGCGGGAATGGCGCCGTCCCTCCCCGGCCTGCAGCCTGCAAAGGCTTGAACGCCGGGGTCTCCCGCGCAACCGGATGAGCGGGTTCTGCGTGCCATAGAGGGGTTCGCCGTGAGTGCGGACAAAACGACCGACGAGCTTTCCCACGCATAGGTTGCTCAACCAATGGGGCGCATCGGAAAAAAAGTGAGGGTGGTTCTGAGCGGGGCCGTCTGCCTCGCCCTCGCCCTGCCCGTGGCGCAAGCCCACGATCTCGGCGTGCTCGGTAAGGTCTGGCCCATCGCGGAACCGAACATTCTCGTGCAAATGGCACAAGCGGCGACGCATGTGGATTGGACCACGATCCAGCGGAGCATGCTTGCCCAAGCGCGTAAGCACTTGCGCCACATGCCGGATGTGGGGATTCCGGAGGCCGAACGTACCGGCACACACTACAAGAATCCTTCGATCGTGCTCCAGCGCGACATCCGGATTCCGGTACGCCGGGGAAGCCGATACGTCTGGCGGGTGCTCTACCCCAAGGGCACGCGCGTCAACCCGCTCGAGACCGGCATCCGACCGGTGACACGCATGCTGTTCTTCGACCCCAAGGACAAGGGCCAGTGGGCCTTCGCCCGAGCCGTCAAGCATGCCTTCCCCTACCACATCATCCTCGTCGCGACCTCCGGCGATCTACCGAGCATGGCGAAACGCATCGGCCAGCCGGTGTTCTACTCGGTCCCGAAACTCGCCCCACGGCTGACCGTAACCGGCGTTCCGGCCCTCGTCGGAGTCGGAAACGGCACCCACGAATTCGACTTGGCCATTACCACCTTCAGCCCCAAGGTGGTGGCGGACCTGAAGCACGTCCGAGAGTATATCCATGCGGCGTGGTACGGGCTTCCGCTGCCTGCGTCCCTCGCGGACGGTAACCCCCCCGCGCCATCGTACAGCGGCGGGGCGGTAGCGCGGGGCGGGTGATCAAAAGAGGGGGCGGGAGATGTCGAACGCAAACGAGAACCAAGCGATCCGAAAGGCTCGGAACAGGCTTGCGAAGCAATTCGAATGCACCAAGGTGCGTGCGAAGCCGATGCTGCGCATCGTCGCGCGCCAGCAGTACCCGGACGGGGAGCCCATGACGCTGTTTGCTTGGTTTTCTTGGCCGGCGGCGGGGGTGTTCGACCTGTTGTGCATATCGGACCTCGGTTCCACCTTGCGGTGGCTTAGTAAGCATGGGGTTCCGCGGCCAACCGAGTGGCTCGCGCGCCAATGCCCGGCGGGAAGAATCACGGATCGCTCCGGCATGCTCGAATCGGATTGCACGCTCGATACCGCTCCCGGCTGTATGGAAGCGGTCACCGAGGCATGCCGGCACATCACGGATGCCGCAATGAGTCCCGCTGGCAGTGGAACGAAGCAACGACGGCTTCTCGAAACGGGGCGCAGATCGGACAATAGGCCATATCCCTCCGAAGGAGGCGATTTTGCGAATTAAGCGCAACCGTAGCTTGGGCGCTATTATCGCCGCCTTCCTACTGGCGGCGACGCTCACGGTCTCCCCAACCCGGAAGGCAGCGGCCGCAGGTGCAATCTGCCGCGGAGCACCGTTGGTCGCAACCGCCATCCTTGATATGAACTGGGCCGATTTCCTACCAATCGTCATCGGCGGAATTCCGGCCAGCTCCATCATGGGTGGCTTCTCGCAGCCGCCGATTATCCACGAAGCCCCGATCTGCCTCTGCCCATCCCACATACCGCCATTCGTCCCAGTACCGGGAGTCGGGATCTCGTTCTGGGAACCGCTATATCTCGCCGAGGTAACCCGTGATCCAGGGTGCTTGGTCTCGATGGGCGGGGTCAACGTGCTCGGACACGCCTTCGACTCCGAACTCGGACAACGCCGTTCGTCCACGCCGGGAAGACGTAGCGGAGGGCTGCTGCAGGTCCATTGGTATGATTTCCCGGCCTTCGCGCTTATCAACGGAGCGGCAAACGCCATCTGCGAAAACATCGGCGCCACCTTCAACTTGGCTGGAATGACGGAGATCAACCCGGTGTGGAATAACGACCTGTGGTCCGCCGTTTTTTCGCCCGAGTCTGTGCTGTTTGCAAACCCCATCGCGCAGGCGGCCTGCGCGATCGACGGACTCGCCTCGACTATTGGCTATCCGCTCGACCCGCTGTTCTGGTGCGCTGGGACCTGGGGGCCGGTCTACCCGCTGTCAGGAAACATCAACGATGAGAATTCGGATCAGCAGGGGAATGCGCTTGCACTCTCGAAATTTATGGCTCTGGAGGCCCATGTCGGATTGCTGTGGACCTCGGTGGGTCCGCTCGCTCAGTGCTACGCCTACCCGAACCCGATTTGGGTCAAGTCGCAATATCGCATCGACCCCATCTACCCGCTGCCCACGGTTGGTGCACCGGTCACGATTGGCCAATCCGCCTTGCGCTGGGGCTATCTGCCACCGGAGAACTTCCCTCTGGGACAGGACTCCGCCTACATCGTCTGGAACGGTGAGCAATGCTGCATACGGCCTTGAATCGGGGGCGTCCGGAAGGGTGCGGCCCGAACTGCTAATTCTTACCGAATTAGCAGCTTATTTGCTGCCGGCCCTACCGGACAGAATGAGTTCGGCGCCCAATTTCCCCCTGCACCTAGTGCCTTGAAGACCGAGCCGCCCGCGGCGGGGAGCCGCATGCATGTCCCACAAGAAACGACTGTTCTTCAAGATCATCGCCTCAGTGATGGCTGCCTGGATGGTGGCTACCCCGTCGGTGTTTGCTGCCTTCTCGGTAAGCCAAGCGTTTAGTGGGCTACTCCAGGCATCCAGCGCCTCGGGGCCGGGTTACTACCACACCGCTACCCGCGGGGTGTTCGTGGGCGGCTCGTTGCGGGTGTGGACCCCCACCCAGAGCGTGCAATTCATCTCACTCACCCCGCCCTCTCTGGAGGCTGGCTGCGGGGGCATCTCCATGTTCTTCGGTGGTTTCAGCTTCATCAACGGGGCGCAGTTCGCCGCCCTGGTCAAGAATCTTATGCAGGTGGCCGAGGGCATGGCCATCGAGTTGGGCATTCGGGCGCTATGCCCCATGTGCGCCGATGTGCTCGCGGAAATGCACAACCTCGCCGACAAGGCGAACGCTCTCACACAGAACAACTGCGCCGTGGCAAAGGGATTGCTCACCGCCGCGGCCAACCACCTCGGTGTGCCAACGAGCTTCAGGTCCGGAAAGAATCTCTGTGCTCAGAGCGGCGCCGCCTCCGGGCTCTACAAGGACTACCTTTCCGCGGCAGACGGCGCATGCTCCAGTGTAGCCGGAGCATTGTCGAGTATCCTACCCAACCTGGAGAAAGCCGCGCGGGCGACCGGACTCAGTAAGGCATATGCCGACATCACCGCCTCGACCAAGGCGGCTTCGGTCATCGGCAACCAGAACTGGATCCTGCTCACCCAGGCCGGCTACGCGGATACCGCCGTCAAGGAGCTGATTCTCTCGATCATCGGCGACAAGGTGCAATACAAAGACGGTAAGCCGTTCACCTACCCCGGCTGGATTGGGAGCAAGGGAGACCAACTATCCGCGCAGGTTGCCGCTCGGCAACTGCTCGAGATGCTGCTGTTCGGAACTAATCCGTCGCAGTCGAAAGCGGCTCTGCAAACAGCACTGGCCGCCGATACCAATACGAACGCCAAGGCGATCCAGGACCTGTTCTTTCAGGCATTTCAAGACGCCCAAAACGGTACTTTCACGAATCGTTCGGTTCTGGAATGCTTTGGCGGATCGACCGCCCACCGCATCGCACCTTCTTCTTTTACGCCGTACTCCGGCATCGGCGGGGGCCAGGCGACCTTGGTGGCCTGCAACTACCCCACCGTCAAAAAAGCAAGCGATACCACGAACCCGCTGATCAGCGGCGACGGCTTACTCACACAGGTCGGGATCTTGCTCACCCAGGCCGTAAACGCCGTGGCAAGCGACAAGCCGATCCCGCCGAAAGCGATTGCGCTCATGCAGGTTGTGCCGCTCCCGATCTATCAGATGGTCAACGTCGCGGCCGTCTATCCCGCCGCCGCCGCGCAATTGGTGCACAACTACAGTACATTCATCGCCATCCTGATCGCACAATCAATCCTGCGGCACTGGATGGAGGTGCCCTCCACGATCGTCTCCGGATCCCCAGACGTGGATATCAAGGCGGTGGAAACCATGCAGGCGATCGCCACACAAATCGGGGAGATGGCCGACAGCGCCAAGGGTTCCATCGGAGTCGCGCTCGGCACGCAGGACAAGATCCTCGCCTCGCTCCAGACGATCAACAACGTGATCTACCAGCAGATGTCCGGCAGCGGGCTCCAGGGCAACCTCTTGTTCACGCAGGGGCTCGCCGCCGGCATTACGCGAGGACGGTAAATCTATGAGGCGCTTAGCACTCGAAGGGGCACAGGACGCCTGGGGGCTCATGGCGCTCGCCGCCGGGGCCGCCGCGGCCTCGCCTTGGCTCGCGGGCAACTGGCCCGCGGCCCTTGCCGGTGCGGGACTCGCCGCCGCTGGTAGCGCTGCACTCGCGCTGCCGCGGGCGAGGCTCCACTTCGACCCGGTGGATCTAACCCCGAGGGAAGGGTTTGTCCTGCCCTCCGATGAACCCTACCCAGGCGAGGGCATGCTGATCGGCTACACGAGCGACCGCGGAAAGCCGGTTCGCATCCCCTACAACCTGTTTGTGCGTCACCTGATGTTGGTGGGCGCCTCGGGCGTGGGCAAGACCACGCTCGGGATTTGGCTGATTTGGCAACAGATTTGCCGTGGCGGTGGGGTGATCTTCATCGATGCCAAGCTCGATGTGGATACCCGCAACACGCTTGCCTATCTCATGCGTACCATCGGGCGGGAAAACGACTTCTATGTGCTCAACGTAAACGACCCGGAGCACTCCCACACCTACAACCCACTGTTGAACGGCGATGCCGACGAGGTAGCCTCGCGGTTGCTCAACCTGCTGCCCTCGTCCGAAAACGATCCGGGCTCCGACTACTACCGTCAATCGGCCAACCACGCGCTTACCGTCATCGTCGGCGCGCTCAAGGCGGCCAAGCTCCGCTATCACTTCACCGACCTCACGATCCTGCTCCAGTCGGCCCCCGCGATGGAGTGGATGCTGCGCCAAGTGCCCGACGGCCCGGAGCGAATGGCGCTGTCCGTGTTCCTCGACAAGTACCGCCGGCGCGAGCGTGGGGGCGCCACGCTCGATGTCAACAAGATGAAGGATACCCTCGGCGGCATGGCCGGGCGATTGGCGCTGTTCGCGCAGGGGAAGTTCGGGCGGGTGTTCAACACCTACGCTCCGCAGATCGATTTGCCCTCCATCGTCACGGGCAACAAAGTGCTCTACGTCATGCTCCCGACGATGGCCAAGGACACCGCTTCGATCAACCTCGGCAAGATGATCCTCTCGGATCTGCGCACAGCCACCGCCCGCGTGCAGGCGTTACCGAAAGCGCAGCGCCCCTGGCCACCGTATCTCGTCTTCGCCGATGAGATGGGCTCCTACACGATGCCGGGTATTGCGCGTCTGTTTGAGCAGGCGAGAAGCGCAAACATCGCACTGCTCCCGGCCTTCCAGGCATTCGGTAATCTGCGTGAGGTAAGCCGCGAGTTCGCCGATATCCTGATCCAGAACACCTGGAGCAAGGGGCTGTTCCGCTTCGGGTCGAGCGATTCCGCGGAGGCGGCCGCGGAGATTATCGGTAAGAGCGTTCGGTTGCGCCGCTCCGTCTCGCGCGCGGAGTCCTCCAGCGCCTCACGCCAGTTCATCCAGGCCGCGCCACAATCCTCCGAGTCCGCCGCCGGCAATATCGGTGAGTCCTGGAGTGAGACCGAGGACTACCGGGTCTCCCCCGACAAGCTCTCCGGCCTCGGAATGGGGCAGTGCGTTCTCACAATCGGGGCAAGGACCTACCACATCAACATCCCGCGCATTACCACGCCGATCGACCACGGTGAGGACTACGGTGAGTTTATCCCGCCGGCCTATCCGGCCAAGGTGCCGGACGGCGAGCATGGGATCGACCTCGAATCCCGGGTCGATGAGTTTCTGATGGAGTAGGCGATGCGCCGGCCCATTTCTCACAAAACCCTCGTCGCATCTGCCGGCATCGCCCTCGCGGGCGCGCTCGCCGCCGGCTTGCCCACCGCAGGTGCGGTGGCCGCAAATGCCGATTTCCAGCTCCCGGTCACGTCCTCCGGCACGGCTGGCGCCCAGATCGGCGCCCAACTCGGCTCGATCGGGGCGGGTTCGGCCCGCGCGACGAAGCTCTCCGCGGCGCGAAAGGCGATCGGCGCGTCCGCCACCCCAGGCCAGGGTCCGGCCCAGGGGGGCGCCGTGAGCGCATCGGCTTCGCGCACGACCTCCTTCACGATCGACTGCGCCTCCACTGTGACGCCGCACCCGGGGTCCAACGCCATTGCCTATCCACTCGGGATCGAGACCGCCTGCATCGAGACGGGGGCCACACCCAGCGATGGGGCCGCGCGTTACGTGCTCGATCTGTGCCCGGCCACGGAGAATGGCGGCACCTGCGGACCGGGGAACACTGGCTGGATCCAGCAGGCGATCACGCCCGATGGCGTGTTCAAGGCCGGTTCCCGGATCCAGCTCACTGTCGGGGCGTGTACGAACGATCAGTGCACCATCACCTTGTCCCAGACGGGCACGTTCCGGGGAAGTGGCGCGAGCCTGAAGCGGCAGGGCTATCAGGCGATGGGCAAGGGGCTCGCGCACCCTTCCGGCGTCGTTCGCTCGACGGTGGGCATCGGCGTCTACGCCCCCTCCGGACAGGCAATCCTGCCGGGGCACAACCAGAACTCCGGGGCCTATATTGGGAACACGCTCGCCAACGGCGGGGGCATTCTCTCGTGCATCAAAGACCAGAAGACCGCATTGCAGAACGGAAAGCCGGTTTACACCTGCAGCAAGTCATCGAGCGTCTACTTCGGTGGGCAAAGTTGCAAGAGCACTTCGACCTGCGTGAAGTGGAAGACGGGGACGACCCAATGGACCAGCCAGTGCGTGTCCTCGATCGCGCAGTCCAAGAGCACTTGCACAACGACCACCCCGGTCTCGACAACCGCTTGCACCACCACGACGCCGGTCGAACAGTGCACGCTCGCCAACCGGAGCGTGACGGAGAACTGCCTGATCGGCTATACGCCCGCGGTGCAGGGGCACAGGCAAATTATCTGTGGTCCGGATGGCAAGTTTCTTGGGTCGTGGACCGACGGTCCCTTGCACGAGACCCCGGGGCCGATGGTGGCGATGATCTGCCGCGGTACCCACATCGATTTGTACGGTTACCAATATACCTACTACGACACATCGGCTCCCTGGAGGGGAACCTTCGGTGGGTCCCCAGTCTACCTGGGTTCGATGCAGTTGTACCCGGGGGCGAGTATCTCGGTCACGCTGGAAGATGCGCGGCATAGCGATTGTTACGGCCACCGCTATCGTCGCAAGTGCGATACGGCTTGGGTGGATACCACCTACACCTTCCACTCCAGCGGAACGTACCTATACACGGATTCCGCTAGCGATGGAGTAGGCGGGAGCGGGGGGGAGCCGGGCAACTTCGGAAACCACGGCGTCGCCCTGTGTAAAGACGGCCCGGTGTATCAGTGGCGCGGCGGTGACTGGTACTGGAACTGCGCGAACAACGGCATCAACGGTGCCGGCTTGTTTTGGGGCGGGCATATCCCGCTCACCTACCGCGAGACCCACACGCTGACTTCGACCACGAAAACCGACGGGTGCGCCCTCTATGGCGGCTGATCGAATCCATCACCGGCTGCTTTTGGCCGTGGTCTTGCTTTTGGCCGCGTTTGCGTTGCTTCTGCAACCCGCTCCCGCGCAAGCGGCCGTCTCCAACTGCACACTGACCGACTCGACCTGCGTGTGGTCCGGCTGCCGGACGGTGACCGCCTCCGACGGCTCGACCGCCACCGTCTGCACGGCGGGTACCACAAACGTAGCGCCGGGCGCCGTGGTCGATACCTCCACCTCCTGCTGGAAGTACGCGAACGCCTACCAGTGCTATGCGAGCACGAAGACGAACACCTGCACCGCCACCCAGATCGGCGGGTGCAACCTCGCAAGTTCGACCTGCACGAAAAATGCTACGGATGGCACCTGCGTTGCCTATAACCAGACATGGATCTGCCCGGACCGGACGACCACCGCCTGTACGCCGTCGGCGCCCGGCGGAAATTGCACAATCACCAGCAGTACCTGCATGAAGACGGTCGACGGCACCTGCGTACAGACGGCCAAGCACTACACCTGCACCGGAACCCCAAACACCTCCTGTACCGGAGCTTTCGCGAGGACGCTCGGGTGCGCGAAGCTCAGCGATACCTGCTCGGACTATGTCGGTGGGGTCTGTACGAAGGAGACGGCCACCTACGCCTGCAACGAGCCGGTCACGAACTGCAACACCGATTCGGATTGCACACTCACGATATCGACCTGCCTGGCGAAGTCGAACGGGCTGTGCACGAGCCTCCAGCAGAACTACGCCTGTACCAAGACCAGCGATACGACCTGTTTGCAAACGAAGACGACCAATACCTGCACCGGAATTGCTACCTATGGATTCCAGAACCAGAGCGCCAAGGCGGGCGATCACGGCTTTGCGCAGGCGCTCAAGTTCCATGCGCTGCTCGAGGCGATCAAGAAAAACGTCTCCGGTGTACCGCCGAAAATCTTCAACGGGCACGTAAGCACCTGCAAGGACACGATCGGTTGTACGTTCGGCAACTGCTGCTGCGATGAAGGCGTGGGACAGGGCGGAGCACTGATCTGGTCCTGTTCCAAGGAAGAGGCCCAGTTGGCCGCGGCCCGGCGCGCGCAGGCAACCCATTTTCTCGGGAGCGGGTGCTCGACGGGACAGAGCATTCTCGGTGCCTGCATCTGCGTCCAGCACGAGCAGTGGTACTGCGCGTTTCCCTCCCAGCTCGCCAAGCTCGTCCAGGAGCAGGGCCGTGCACAGCTCGCGGCCATGGCCGCCAACGGCTTCGGCGGGGCCACCCAAACGGCAATCCCGAAGTTCCCCTACTACACTACTACTGGAACCCCCGGGCACTGGCTCGGACCCTACGACGCTAACGGAAACGACGTGTGGGTCTGGCAGTGGGCCTCGGCATGTCTGAATGCCGGCAGCACCGGCAGTGCGCCACCTGCCGGAACCATGTGTCCATCGTCTTTTGCGCTCTGGTTCGTCGTGTGCGGTGGCACCACCTGCCAAGCCCCGACCCGGGGGCCCACGCTTGCGCCACCGACCGCCGGGCTGGCTTACCTCCAGGTGCAGGCGACCACCACCGCCTCCCAGGCCCTCACCCGCTATGTCGTCGCTACCGGGTCCTGCAGACGGCGATCTTCCGCGGGTGGCGGTACGCCGCCCGCAGGACCACTCGCGGGGGAAGCGAACGCTCAATGCGCCTACACGCTGTCTGCTTGGCCCGGGGGAAAGGGCGGTAGCGCGCTCGTGCGCGCGCACGTCGACTGGGCGCTCTACGGGCCGCCCGGATGGTCGCCCCCGGTCTATATCGGAAATGACGCCTTCGAGGGTCGGGGGCTGGGGTTCCAGGCCGCCCCGGCGGTGAGCGGGGGCACGGCGCCGACCTCGGTAACGCTGCGCTATTCGACCGACCAGGGAGCCAGTTGGCGCACGGCGGCCCTTTCGCTCTCATTGCCGGCAACCGCGGGCTATTCACTGCCGGGAACCAACCTCCAGGTATTCGGATCCTGCGCGGGCCCCTATTACCAGTGCGCCTACCAAGTGGTTGTACCTATGACCGCTATGGCCAAGCCCTGGATTCTCAATTTCAATCAGCAATGCGGGGGCACGACCCTGCGGGCCGACTGCTCCGGATTCAGCGTCGGGCAGTTCGCACTGCTCAATCTGGGCAAAATGGATCTGGCCGCCTGGGCCAAGTCGCTGATCGCCAAAGAGCCGAATGCCTCGAAAATGGCCTCGTCCGCAACCACTCAGGCCAAGATGATGCGGGGTAACCTTTCCGGGGTGCGATCGCTCACCGGGACGAGCACACAGACGGCCAACGGCGTACCACCGGCAGCGCCGGGACAGCAGACGTCACCGGTATCCGGCGGTGTGCCCCGCACGACCATCGTGCTGAACAAGACCCAGTGCGAGGCCGATGCAATCGCCAACACCTGCAACATCACATTGACCGCCACCGGGAACTGGCCGCGGGCCTACCCGACCCCGGGGGCGAATACCAACCCGGTTACCCGGCTCGTGATCGAGTGGGGGGACGGGACCTCGAAAGCCCTCAGCGGGCCGCTGAGCACGCTGCCGCCGGTGTTCTCGGCCTCGCACCGGTATGCGCGGGCCGGCATCTGGAAAATTAGCGTGCGGTTCACGCTGAACGACGGCGCCACCTATACAGCCAACGCTCAGGTTCAGGCGTGGGCCGGGACACCACCACCCAACCAGCAGGGACAGGCGAAGTACGGCGGTAGCAATCCGATCCTTCCATAGTCTCCGCAGTCATATTCGGCCTCGCCGAATTTGCCCCTGCACCTAGTGCCCTTCGAGAGCATCTAGCTGGGCTGCGCCTTTTCCGGGGCGCAAGCCCCGGGGTGCGGCCCTTCCTTCATTCAAGGAGGGCATCGAGATGGCGACGATAAAGCCGAAAACGATTCCGCCGGTCAAGTTTTTCGACACAGCGGAATTGAGGGTGATCTCTGACGAAGCCTACCGGGATTACACCTTGGCGCTTCGCCCGGACATCGAATTCCCCTATTCTGGGGACGAGGTATTCTCATTCCTCTGGCTCTGCAAAGGATGGCAGACCGGGGGCCTGAATCTCGCGCGACCGCTGAAGGAAAAGCGATCGTACGCGCATCGTATTGCGCTACGTGAGATCGACCGGCTGTATCGGGAGTGGATTGGCGGCGGGATGGTGCCGCCGGAACCACCCAAAAAGCGGGATACGGAGGCCCTGCGCAAGGACCGAGAGCGTGTGATCACATCCCTGCGCAACACGATCCCGCTCGGCCAGGTGGTGGATAACGCCATCCGGCGGGATCCAGAGACCGGAATGATTCGGGATCGGGTGCTGGAGCGGTGCCCCATTATCCGAGCGCTGGCCGAGGGTGAGCCCCTGTCGGCGATTCGCCGGCGGTTGGCCGATGAGATGGGAATCTCCGGCCTGTACCGGGAACGGTTTCTTGCCTCAATCCGAGATGAGTGTTACGAGTATGCTCGTCTGACGGGAGACGAGGGCGTATGGGAGCGGGTGCTTCCGGTCGTCGAACACCTTCGTGGACGGCGGGGCGCGTACAAAACGCGCACCCGCAAGACGGGTTAATCCTTCCACCCCCGGTAACTACCGGGGGTTTTTTTAGCCTTGCTCCATACCAAGCACGGTAGTCCGGCTTTCCCCAATACACCCCTGCACCTAGTGCTCTCCGAGAGGGTTCACGTATGGACCCAAAAGGAGGCAGCTATGAGCAACGATTTTGTGCGTGATGAAGCGGGGCTGTACCACACCCCGCCGGAGGGCCTTACCCAGGATAGCATTCTGGTGGAGGCCGAGCGGATTGTCCGCCAACGCTATCGCCGCGGACGGTTGCTGAAGAGTCCTGCGGACTCCAAGGAACTGTTTCGTGTGCGTTTGGCGGAACGCAATCGGGAGGTCTTCGCCTGCCTGTTCCTGGATGCTCGACACCGAGTGATCGCCTACGAGGAACTTTTTTACGGGACCCTGGATGGGACGGCGGTGCACCCCCGCGAGATTGCCAAGCGGGCCCTGGAGTTGAATGCGGGGGCTGTGCTGTTCGGGCACAACCACCCCTCCGGGATGCCGGAGCCTAGCGAGGCGGACAAGACGCTCACCAATCGGCTCAAGACGGCCCTGGCCCTGCTCGATGTTCGGGTACTCGACCACTTGGTGGTCGGTGTCGAGGGGGTGTTCTCATTCGCCGAACATGGGCACCTGTAGCCCGATTTCCCATTTCCCCGCCCTTTATGGGCGGGTTTTTGATTGGGCGGTCCTTACCTAATTGAGCATCGCACCTAGTGCGCGGCACACAAGCAGGGGAGCGAAAAATTGGCAAAGGATTTCGATACGAGCTACGTTTCCCGCCATCACAGACGCGATGGCCGTTCGAGCAGCCACCGGATGGGCGGGTGACCGGCCATCGACGAGCCACATCCGCAACCGCCGCCATGCGCGAGATACGCGCCAATCTTGAGGCAAGGAGTGAACGATTCGGGCGCTGGAGCAGGAAATCCGCGCCCGCACCCCGGCAAGGGGCTGCACCCCGGCAAGGGGCTGCACTCAGCCCAAAGCCAACCATGAAAAATAAAGTGCTTCGAACACGCCACTGAATTTCGCCCTGCACCTAGTGGACGGCGAGAGGCGCCCATTGCGGGGCGCTCGGAGACGGAAAGGAGCACACGAGATGAAAACGCAAAAGATGCGGGTGATCGCGGCGGTTGCAGGCGGCCTGCTGTGTTTCGGTACGGCGCAGGCAGCGCCGATTCGGTCCCTCGTGGGCCATGCACTGAATCAGATCGCCGTCGAAAGCGGAGGGCTGCACCAGCACTACACCGAGTGGGCACGGGGGTTTGGAAACCCGAACCTGCCCGATCCGCTGGATTTTGAATCTGGCAACATCGCTCTGTTGCGCTTCTCGGCACAAGCCTATTGTCCGCACCGCTTCGGGTCACTGTGGGGGGAGGTCCGCTACGATTTCACGACCGGCGGAACTACCTATACCGGACATACTCAGTCGCTTACACCGCTCGACACGAGCACCCACAATGCGATCCATGATGTGCGCGCTCGTGTCGGCTACCCCGTGGGCCTGTCCGGCGGGATCATGGTGGTGCCCTTCGCAGAGGGGGGTTACTACCAGTGGAACCGCTCGGTCGCTGGCGGTACACCAACGGCCATCAAAGAGTCGTATTCCAGCGGTTATGTCGGTGGTGGCTTGAAGGTGTTGGTCTCACCGGCGCGCAACCTCGTGTTGTCCGTAAGCGCGGATGGAGGATCCTCGATCGCGGGTGGAATGTCGGTGCGTTCTCCATACCGGGTGAGCGTCGATCTCGGCAGCCACCCCTACGCGGGGTTGGGGTTCCAGGCCAACTACCGGGTACACGGGTACTGGCACGTGATCGCCCGAATCTCCTATCGCTATTTCGGGTACGGGATCTCGAACTCGGTGGTTGCGGCTGTCGGCGGTACGACGGGTTCGGTGCAGGAGCCGAACTCGACAACCGAGCAGGTGCGCTACGCCCTCGGGGTGGCATATGCCTTCTGATCATTTCCCGCCGCGAAGGCTTCTCCGCGGCGGTTTTTTGCCCCGCGTAGCGGGATTGCGGGTGCTGGAGCGTACCCGGTTCAAGCCCCGTCCACGGATGGGCGGGCACTTTTTATGGGAGAGGACCGCAAAGATGACGAAACGTAATCTCAGCAAGTGGTTCGCCGGCCTGTGGCTGGCGACCGGGACACTGGTTCTGCCGCTGGCCGTACAAGCGGCCACCATTTCCGGCGGCGTGATCACCTACGGCTCCGGAGGTACCAACGACTTCGGCACCTTCGCCAATACCGTACTCGGGTGGGCGAATGGCAGCCTCGGTGTCGGGCTCGCGATCACTTCGGTCCTGGTTGGTGCTGCGTTCGCGGTGGCCAAGAACACCCCGATGCCGGTGCTCACTGGAATCGCGCTCGCGGCGTTCATCCACTGGTCGCCGGCCATCATCGCGCTACTGATGGGTGCGGTACTGGTCTGAAGCAACCGTCATGCAGAGCGACGACCGCGATCGGCACATCCCGAACCGGGCCGACGACCCGGTTCCGATCCTATTCTGGGAACCACTGGAGTTTGTGCTCGGGGTTTCCGTGCTGGGGCTTGGTATTGCAGTCAACTTGTGGCTGACGGGCGCGCTGCTCTCGATTTTGATCCTGTGGCTGATGAAGCGGCTCAAACGCGGAACGAAGCGTGGTGCCGCGCAGCACGCCTTGTGGGCATCGGGAATGCAGATCGATCGGGCGATGGGAGCGTTTCCTCCGTCCTGGGAAAACGAATTCATGGAGTAGGGCGGTGCCGAAGTATGCGACCCATTTAGCCTCGCTCGGGCGTGGAGTTACGCAGTGGCGCACCACAGCGCTCGTGCTGGCGGGAGTGTGCGTGCTGCTCGCGATTGCCGTCCTGCGGTTGTCCGGGGATCGGGAGACGGTGTTGATACCGTGGGCGGTGGCCTCGGCGGGTAAGGTAATCCATATCGGGGGGACGAGCGCTGGGTCGCAGGAGTATCTGCAATTGCTTGCGCAGGCGGACCTCAGCGCTCTGCTCGATTGGCAGCCACAGACCGTAGGGGATCAGATTTCCGGGTTTCTTGCTCGGCTTTCCCCGCAGGCATATGCCCAATACAACCTCGATCTTCGGCACGACGCTGAAAAGTACCGGAAGGGCAACCTATCGGAGGCGTTCTATCTGCACGGGATGACATTCTTACCCCCGAACCGTATCCGGGCGGAAGGAACGCTGATGCGATGGGCGGGCGGCAGCAAGATGCTCAAGACCGCTGTCGTCTATACGCTGACATACGCCCCGGGGGCGTCCGGGTTCTCGATTACCGGACTGGAGGTATCGAAGTCGTGACCAAACGTGCATTCATGCTTATCGGCCTCGCCATCACGTTGTTCGCACCCGGCAGTTCTTGGGCCGCAACAACTGCCGTCCAGATGGGGGAGGCGCCGTCCGCAGGACCCGTTGTTCCGTCCACAGGACCCGCACCACGAAAAGGACAGCAAGCAAAGCGTGATATTCCTGGAAGACCGAAATCCACATGGATAGTATCGGTGAACGATTATAACTTACTGCGATTCGAGCAGCCGGTTCGCAAAGCGGTATTGCCGCCTGGGGCTCCACTTGCGGGGGAACCTTATTATCTCGATGGCAACCGGATCTTGATGTTGCGATTTGCGCCGGATGGCGGAAAGCCGGTGCAGGTGGTCGTGGAGATGGCCGATGGCACGACACGCGTGTTGCGTTTGGTACCGACGAAGGGGATTGCGGGTCAGATCGTGAATATCGCCAGTGCGTCTGCGTCGAAACGCGCGAGTGTGGCGAGCGTAGCGCCGATCTCGTCGGCCGACCCGAATGCCCGGTATGTTCCAGCGCTTGCGGCGCTCGTGCAAGGCGTGCGCCCGCCAGGCTATCGCAGTACGCGGGTGGGGTTGGTGCTCGAATATGACCGCTTGGCCGCAATTCCGATTTCCGCTTGGCGCGCGCGCTCCGGTACGGTGCGAATTGTCGTCTACCGAATCGTGCCGAAAGGCGACATACGTCTCGTGCTTGATCCAGCACAGTTCTTTCGCCCAGGGGTTGCCGCAGCGATGCTCACAGGCTCTGTTGCCGATACGCACCGCCACCCCCTGCTGTACTTGGTGACGGAAAAGCGGGGTTGAGAAATGGAGGACGGCAAGGATAAAGCCCAGCTCCCGCGCAGTGTGTCGTCGAAAAACGATCGCCATCCGCAGGACCCGATCCGGATCTCGTCTTCGCGTTCGGAAAAGGCCCGTGTGGTGGCGCGAAAATGGCGCTTTGCGCTGGGTGCGCTGATCGTTGGCGGGATCGCGCTTGGCTATTTCGCCAGTGGAGGCCGTACGCACCTCAAGGTTGAGGTCAAGCGTTCACCGATCTCGTTGACCCCACCGGGCGTAGCGCAGCAGTCGTTCCAGAGCCGCACGCAAACACGGCTACATGCTCTGGGTCAGAGTCTCGGTCAGTTGGACGCCAAGCAGGGGACGCTTGGGCGCCGGATCGACGCGTTGGGCAAGCAGCAGCGGAAATGGCAGATGGCGAACTCGAAGAATTTTGGGGCGATCAATCGGGACATGATCAAGATTCAGCAGCAGCTGAATGAGATCGCCGCATCCAACACATCCCGTCGACTGCCGCCAGCGCAGCCCGGTCCCTCGCGGTTGCCGCCTCCGCCTTCGGAATTCCTTCCGGCAGGCCCCCTTGCGGGGAGCCATCCCCTTGCGGGGAGCCATCCCCTTGCGGGGAGCCATCCCCTTGCGGGGGGGCATCCCCTTGCGGGGAGCCATCCCCTTGCGGGGGGGCATCCCCTTGCGGGGGGGCATCCCCTTGCGGGGGGGCATCCCCTTGCGGGTGAGCAGTCTGCCGTCGCGCGACGGCCCATCGTGCTGGTGCCACCGAAAGCCGCCAGCGGTAAGAAAAAGGTCGGGGTTCATGTGCGGTACGTGAAGAACCCGTATGCGGGGTATATCCCCGGTGGATCGTTCGCGCCGGCGGTTCTTCTGACCGGGATTGAGGCGGGCACTGCGGTGAGCGCACAGTCGAATCCGCAACCGGTGTTGATGCGTGTACAGCGCAACGCCGTATTGCCGGACAACGCGCGATACAAAGTATCGGCCTGCTTCGTCATTGGCTCGGCATATGGGTCATTGTCCTCGCAACGCGCGTTCATTCGGCTCGCTTCGATCTCCTGCGTGGCCAAAGGCAAAGGCATGCTGCTCGAGGCCCCGATCAAGGGGTATGCAGTGGATTCCGACGGCATGTTTGGGCTACGCGGCAAGCTTGTCGAGCGCCGCGGGGCGCTTCTGGCGAAGACGCTGCTCGCCGGGTTCGCATCCGGGCTGGGCACCGCGCTTTCGCAGGCGCAGGGCACGGCCTATGCGGGTACCGCGGGGGCGGGGACCGCCCTGAGCGGGGTATCGATGCTCAGGAGTTCGATGTTCACGGGTGCGTCCAGTGCGGCGAACCAGCTCGCGAAATTTTATCTCAAGGAAGCGGAAGCGATCTTTCCGGTGATCGAGGTACCGCCAAAACGCAAGATCACCATCGTGGTGACATCGGGGCAGACATTGAAGTGGCATCGCAACACCGTGCTTTATGTACCGAAAGTCACGCCGGCGAAATAAAGAGAGGGTTCTGGTATGGGAAAGACCAAGAAAATGCTGACGGCGGCGACACTCAACGCACTGTTCTTCTCGGCGGGTATTGCGTTCGCCTTGTTCTTTGGCGACATTAACAACCAATCCGCCATGAAGCGGGTCGACGACGCCGCGCAACATGCGACGACGTTGGAAGGACGGGCTGC
>VAPL010268502.1_pt1 | contig 19793 bp, 17 predicted proteins | sample 3395061 | NCBI WGS metagenome assembly VAPL01 (sample SAMN08290444, study PRJNA428436) | hydrothermal vent metagenome | isolation source: Deep-sea hydrothermal vent chimney 2 | place: Pacific Ocean: Juan De Fuca Ridge | depth 2182 m m | reverse complement strand
GATCGTCGCCGCACCGTGGTGTGGGTACACGACCTTGTCACCGATCTTGAACGGTGAGACGATCTTCTTGGCAGGAGTCTTCTTCGTCGCGGTCTTCTTCGCAGGAGCCTTCTTGGCAGCGGCCTTCTTCGCAGGAGCCTTCTTCGCAGCAGGCTTCTTGGCAGCGGCCTTCTTTGCTGGAGCCTTCTTGGCAGGAGCCTTCTTCGCAGCAGGCTTCTTGGCAGCGGCCTTCTTTGCTGGAGCCTTCTTGGCAGCGGCCTTCTTCGCAGGAGCCTTCTTCGTCGCGGTCTTACTCGCGGCAGGCTTCTTTGCTGGAGCCTTCTTTGCGGGTGTCTTCTTCGTGGCCACGGAACCTCAGAATTGGTGGGGAGAGGCGATTGTACCGGCGTTCGTGCGCTCGTGTTCCCTCACGACGATGAATCGGACTTGACGCCGGCATCACTGACTTCGTTCAGGTAGCCGCGGATCGTCTGTGCACGTGTCCGGCCGACTCCCTCGACCTTTGCGAGGTCCCCGACGGTGGCGTTCAGAAGGCGCTCGTAGGATCCGAACTTGCGCAGGATCGCATCGGCGACCGATTCAGGAAGACGCGGAACGCCGGCGACCGCCCGAGCACCGCGCGGCTGGACGTGTGCATCGAGAGGACCGAGCCCGAGGGCCTCTGCCAGCGCCTCAGCGTCGTAGAGGTCATCGGGGTCCATCATGTCGATCTTCTTGAAGACGGACGATCCCCTGCGCGGCTTGCGCGGCTGATAATCGATGTTCACGAGCTCAGCGATCTCTTCGACACCGTGAATGAGGTCAGACGCCTGGAGGGAAATGAGCGTTGCAGAATCTCCGAGCTCGGCTGCGATCGTGTCGAGCGCCCGAGCCAACCGGCGGATGACCGCCGCCCGCTGGAGGACACCGACGACGTCGCGGGTAGACACGAGATCGTCGGCCTCATACCGTGAAAGTCTGGCAACGGAGTCGTCGAACTGGTGACGGAGACGCTCGATCGATTGCAGGCGCTGGTTCGCCTCACCAAGGAGATCCGTCACCGACTGGAGTGCGAACCGGCCCATCCGGGAGAACACGATGGCGTAGAGGTGGCCCTCCTCCGACACCGCAAGAACGGGAAAGCCTGTCTGGGTGGCGAGACGTTCCGCAGTACGGAACCGGGTCCCCGTCTCAGCCGTCTCAATCGAAGGATCCGGCATGAAGTGCACGTTCGCCGCGATGATCTTCCCCGTTACGTCGTCGACGACGATGCCGCCGTCCATCTTCGCGAGTTCGGCGAGTCGCTGCGCGGTGAAGGTCGCGTCGTTCAACATGAATCCGCCTGTGCTGACGCTCTCGACTGAAGGACCTGAACCGATGACGACGAGGGCACCCGTGCCCTGGCTCATCACGAGTTCGGCTGCCGTGCGAAGAGGCGTTCCGGGGGCAAACCGGCGTACAAGCTCGATCGGTGTTGAAGAAGCTGGCGTCATCGTTCGCAGGCTAGTCGCAATGGTATCGCTGGGAGTACTACCGCCCCGGTGAGACGAAACCGACCGCGACCATTGCATCGAACAATCTTCGATGGGACTCGCTCGACACGACGGGGCCCGCATGGATCCGCTCGACCTCAGCCAGACGCACCGAAGGACGGCTGACGGGACGCAGCTCTCCCGTGAGCCCAACCTCACCCCACGCCGCTGTTCCCCCCAGATGCAGATCGGCGTACGCAGACGCCACAGCGAGCGCCACTGGCAGGTCCACTGCAGGCTCCGTCACCTTGATCCCGCCCATGACCGACACGTAGACCTCGAACTGGCGCAGTGGCATTGCAGTGTGACGCTCGAGAACGCCGAGCAGCTGGTGAACACGAGCAGCAGGAAGCCCTGTCACCGCACGCCGGGGCTGGGGTGCCTCCGTCTTGACGACGAGGGCCTGGACTTCGACGACCATCGGCCGCTTCCCTTCGATGGTCGGGAACAGAACGCTGCCGGCAGCGTCCGCATCACGGTGCGAGACCATGAGCCCGCTCGGATCGGGTACCTCGGCGAGACCCTCGGTCGTCATCGTGAACACACCGACCTCGTTGACCGACCCGTACCGGTTCTTGATCCCACGTAGGAAACGAAGCCCCTGCTCCGACTCACCTTCGAGATAGAGGACGACATCGACCATGTGCTCGAGTGTCCGCGGACCGGCGATGGAGCCATCCTTCGTCACATGTCCCACGAGGATGAGCGGGATCCCGGAGGACTTCGCGAACGAGATGAGACGTGCAGCAGACTCTCTGACCTGGGATGTCCCCCCGGCACTGCCGCCGACATCCATCGATGACACCGCCTGTATCGAGTCGACGATCAGGACTCGGGGACGACGCTCGGACGCTGCAGCAACGATGTCATCGACGTCGAACACCGAAGCGATCTCGACGCCCGGTGACACAACACCGACACGGCGTGCACGCATCTGCACTTGATGCACCGACTCTTCAGCAGTTGCTATCAACACCGTTCCGTCGTCCCCTGCAACGCTGTCGGCGACCTGGAGAAGCAACGTCGACTTGCCCACGCCCGGCTCTCCGCCGACGAGCATCGCAGCACCGGGGACGATGCCTCCACCGAGGACCCGATCCAGCTCGCCGATCCCGACCGCAGACCGATCACGGACCGTTGAGCGACCTGCCGTTGCGCTCACGACCTCGACGTTGCCCGACGCCCTTGGAGCAGCGACCACCGTCTCCACCAGGGCTTCCCGGTTGCGACACTGCGGGCAGAACCCCATCCACTTCCCGCTGCGATACCCGCACTGCTGACACAAGTAGGACGATGTCTCGTTCCGGCTACTACCTTTCATGCGGGCGACAGTATCGCGTCGGTATGACAGATCACGATCGGTAGACGAGCCACACGACGAGGCTCACCAGGGCAACACTGAGAGCGATCGCAGCGACGATCGAAACAGTGGTCCACGGTTCGGCAACACGAATCGACATGAACAGCAGCATTCGTGGCACAATACCCTGAGCCAATCGAAATACGTTCGATCCAGGGGGACCGAACACAAGGAAGAGCATGCAGGGCGACGACCGAAACGATCCAATCGACGATCTCTTCGAGCCCTTTGAGCTCGGAGAACCCCCATCGGGTGGATCGACGCCGCCACCACCTGCACAGCCTGCACCGACCCAGTCGGACCAGGACGCCACCGGCGAGGTCCCGACACAGCAACACGTCACGACGTCGACGGAGCAGCCAACCGACATCGCATGCCCCGCTTGTGGCGCGCGCAACCCCGGGTTCAACCATCACTGCGAGCGCTGTGGTGCACGCCTCAGTCAGGATCCGATGCCGATCGCGGCTTCGCCGTCATCCCGATCCTCGGCCGGTGGGAGAGCCCTCGGCGTCCTTGCCGCCGTCGTGCTCGTCGTGGCCCTCGTTGCCCTCATGGTCAACATCTTCCGTGGCGACGACGGCACCGCACTCCCCGATACGTCCTCGACGACGACCACGACGACGGTCCCGATCATCGTAAGCGAGATTTTTCCGACATCGGTGAAAGCGAGTTCGCAGCTCTCGGATCGTTTCGGTCCAGAGAACCTCATCGACGGTGATCCTGAGACTCGTTGGAACGATGACGGCCTCCGCGGTGTCGGGGCATGGCTCGAGTTCACGTTCGCTACACCCGTTCAGATCACAGAGATCGAGTTTCAGAACGTCACCGACGACGAGGCGTTCCGCAGGAACTACAAGATCCAGGGGTACACGATCACCGTCAACGACCTCAACGTGCCCATCAGCGGCAGGTTGGTGAACTCCAACGAACCCCAACGAGTCCGGGTGGCGAGCGTCGAGACGTTCACACTTCGTATCGAGGTGACGACCACCCACCTCGCCGAGCCCGTCGACAACAACCCTCCCTTCGACGAGTTAGCGCTCGAAGAGGTCCGATTCTTTGGAGTCGAGAAGTAGGAGCGGCTCGTCGGCCCTTCGGGCCGACGAGCCGCGGTACTTGGTACTTGGGCAGGGGGGTTTCCATTCGCGTGGCGATGCGATATGACGTGTAGGTGCATGATTACGAGCAGCGGCGCGTCTACTCGAGCGCTCTCGATGTAGCCGAATCGGCGTATCACCTCGTTGCATCGATGCCCGGATCAGAGCGGTTCGGTCTCGTTTCTCAGATACAGAGAGCATCGGCATCGATTCCGGCGAACATCGCCGAAGGTGCCGGAAGAGGGAGCCGACTGGACTTCGCCCGTTTCCTCAGGTATGCCATCGGATCGGCGTGTGAACTCAAGGCACATCTCGATCTTGCGGAACGGCCGTACAGCATCGATGCCTCGGTTGTTGGAGACTTACGTCGATCGGTCGAGAGCCTCATTCGACAGATCAACGCCCTCGAACGCCATCTCCAAGCCACCGACTCCCAATGACCAAGTAGTACCAAATACCAAATACCAAATACGCTGCCGCGAAGCGGCAGCTAGTGCGCCTCGCCTTTGCGGTACGGGATGCCGTCTGCTGCAGGCATGCGGAGACGCTGGCTTGCAAGCGAGAGAACCAGCAGGGTCGCTATGTACGGTGTTGCGGTGACGATCTCGGTCGCTACCTCGTCGGTCGTCACCCACCAGAGGAAGAACAACACAGCGAACACCGCCATCGACGCCGCTGCACCGTAACTCTTCTTCCAGACCTTCCACAGAGCGAACGCGGCAAGGCCTACGGCGATGAGGAGCAGGAGTGCGTGAACGGCGGATGCCTGGCGAAGCCGAAGCGCGTCCGCGTAGCCGAACAACCCTGCACCGGCGAGTACGCCGGCGGGGATCCAGTTGCCGAAGATCAACGCACCAAGGCCGATGAAACCACGACCACCGGTCTGACCCTCGCGGTAGATTCCTGCCTGGACGAGCACGAGGTACGCACCTCCGAGGCCCGAAAGGGCACCAGAGATCAGAACCCCCCAGTACTTCATGCGCAAGACCGGGACGCCGAGCGACTCCGCTGCCCACGGGTTCTCACCAACAGAGCGCAAACGGAGGCCCCAGGCAGTCTTCCACAACAACCAGGCCGAGATGGGTACAGCGAGCAGTCCAATGACCGTCAGCCACGACACCGTCGTCGTGAACCCTCCAAGGATGCCTGCAATGTCAGAGAAGAAGAACCATCCCTTCTCCTCGACAGATTCCAGGAACGGCGACAGGAGCGGAACGTTGAACGTCGGGATGAATCCCTGGATCCGCGGTGACTGGGTCGCTCCTCCCCCGGTCCCGATCGTGAACGTCACGACCGAGAGGAAACGCATGGCACCTGCCGCAAGAAGGTTGATCGCGACACCCGAAATGATCTGATCGACACCGAACGTGACGGTCGCGATCGCGTGGATCAGACCGAAGAACAGCCCTCCGGCAACACCGAAGGCAACACCCCACCATGGGCCGTACATCCACCCCGCCCACGCACCGAACCAGGTACCTGCGATCATCATGCCTTCGAGGCCGATGTTGACGATGCCTGCACGTTCTGAGTAGAGGCCACCGAGACCTGCAAGGAGGATCGGGACAGTCAGTCGCAGAGCGGCACCCCAGGTACCGCTCGACGTGAGTTGGGTTGTCCCCGAAAGCTCCTGGATGGCCGACAGCGCGATCATGACGACAACGAAGATGGCGATGATCCTGCCCCACCGTGACCAGTTCACCGATCCGTTCTTCATCTCGACCATCGGTTCGCGCGTGTCGGTGGTCATGCCGTCACCCCCGCTCCGCCTTCAAGGTGTTCGAGAGCCTCAGCTGCAGCCCTGACCTCTCGCTTGGCGATCCAGCGTCCGACGATCTCATAGGCAATGACGACGGCGAGCACGATGACCCCCTGGATGATCACGACGATCTCCTCGGGGATGCCCTCGAGCTTGAGCACCAGTGCCGCCCTGTCCATGATCCCGAACAGCAACGCGCCGAGCGCCATACCGACGGGGTGGTTGCGTCCGAGTAAGGCCACCGCGATGCCTGCAAATCCGATACCGCGGGGGAAATCCTGGGTGTAGGCACCGAGCTTGCCGAGCATCGTCGACATCCCGACGAGTCCAGCGGCCCCGCCGGAGATCACCATCGTGTAGAAGATCATCTTCTTGGGGTTGACACCCGACATCCGTGCCGAACCCGGGTTCATGCCCGAGATCCGAAGATCGAATCCGAAGCGGGTGCGCCACACGAGGATGTAGTAGCCGATTCCGAGAAGGATCGCGATGATGAGGAACCCCGGGATCGCGATCCCACGTGGCTCCTCGAACCCCAGCATCGTGATCAGGAAGTTCAGATCGGGCAGTCGCCCCGACGGTGGAAGCTTCCCCGTCGACATGTTCAGACTGGTGCTCTTGACGGAGAAGACGTTCGCAAGCAGGTACGCGATCGCCGAGAACGCTATGAAGTTCAACATGATCGTCGAGATGACTTCGTTGACACCCCGTGTCACCTTCAACAAACCGGCGATCCCTGCCCAGATCGCCCCGACGATGACGGCCGTGAGGATGATGACGACGATGTGCAGCGGGCCCCACAGCACGACGTTCGTCCCAACCCACCCTGCGAACATGGCGGCGATCAGATACTGGCCTTCGACGCCGATGTTGAACAGGTTCATCTGGAACCCGATGGCGACCGCAACGGCCGACACGTACAGCGGGACCGCCTTGTTGATCGCCGACGCGAACGACGTCGAGTCTGTGGAGAACGACACCATGTGGCCGTACGCTTCGATCGGGTTGATACCCACGACCATCAGAACGATTGCCCCGACACCGAGACTGAAAACGATCGCCGAGACCGGGGCAAGGAGCGAGAGAAGGAACCTTTGGATCTTCATGATGCCTTCTCCTCTACGGCCACACCGGTCATATACGAGCCGAGAATCTCAGGGGTCACCTCTGACGGATCGAGTGATGCCACGATCTCGCCTTCGAACATCACGAGCAGCGTGTCGGACAGGCCGATGAGCTCGTCGAGGTCGGCTGAGATCAGCAAGGTGGCGAGGCCATCGCGTCGCGCATCGCGAAGTTCGTCCCAGATGGCAGCCTGGGCCCCGACGTCTATGCCCCGCGTGGGGTGAGCGGCGATCAGCACGTTCGGCTCTGCCATCATCTCTTTGCCCACGATCAGCTTCTGCTGGTTCCCCCCGGAGAGGGCGAGTGCGGGAACGTTGATGTTCGGTGTCTTGACGTTGAAACGATCGACGACAGCTTCCGTCGCGGATCGGGCTCCCTTCATGTCGATGAACGGGCCCTTGACGAACGGTGGTTGGGATTGGTGGCCGAGCATCACGTTCTCCCACAGGGGCGCACTGAGGAGAAGCCCCTGACGGTGCCGGTCTTCGGGGATGATGCCGATTCCCGCCTCATGGCGCTGCATCGTGCCGTAGTGCGAGATGTCCTGCCCGGCGAGTTCGATCGTTCCCGAGTCGGGCTGGATGACTCCCATGAGTGCATCGATGAGCTCGGACTGGCCGTTGCCTTCGACGCCGGCGATGCCGACGATCTCGCCGTTTCGAATCTGGAAGGTGATGTCGTCGAGGAGGACCCTCCCGTCGCGGCCCGTGTACGTGAGGTTCTCGACCTGCATCGCGACCATGTCCGTAACGGTCGAGGACGAGGTCTCGGGTGTCGGGAGTTCGCTGCCGACCATCAGCTCGGCGAGTTGCTTTGCGTCGACCTCGTCCGGTGTCACGCTGGCAACAGTGCGTCCTCCACGCATCACGGTGATGGCATCGGCCACCGAGAGGACCTCGTCGAGCTTGTGGGAGATGAAGATGAGTGTCACACCGTCGTCACGCAGGATCTTGAGGTTCTCGAAGAGCTCGTCGACTTCCTGGGGGACGAGGACGGCGGTCGGCTCGTCGAGGATGAGGATGTTCGCTCCCCGAAACAGGACCTTGAGGATCTCGACACGCTGACGTTGTCCGACGGAGAGATGCTCAACGAGCGTGTTCGGGTCGATGGTCATCCCGTACCGGGCACCGAGTTCGGTGATCTTTGCGGTGGCGCCAGAGAAGTCGATCTGGACGCCGGACTTCGGCTCGAACCCGAGCACGATGTTCTCGAGGACGGTGAGGTTGTCCGCAAGCATGAAGTGCTGGTGCACCATGCCGATCCCGTGCCCGATGGCGTCCTTTGGTGAGCGGAAGTGCTCCACCTCACCGCGAACCCGAATCTCACCCGAGTCGGGGGCGATCATGCCGTAGAGCATGTTCATGAGGGTCGATTTGCCTGCGCCGTTCTCCCCGACGATCGCGTGGATTTCACCGAGTCCGACGGAGAGGTTCACCCGATCGTTCGCGAGGACACCGGGGAAGGTCTTCGTGATGTCGATGAGTTCCACGGCCCGATCGTTGTCGGTCACCAACTTGCTCCTCGTTCGCGATGTGCAGCACGGTCGGCGCCGCGAAACGCCATCGTAGTGGTGTCGGGTCGACCTATGTGCAACGCTCCCCGGACGCGAAAAGGCCCGGGGATCGACTCCCCGGGCCTTTTCGTCTAGAGGGTACGGATCTAGCCCTGGGGCTCGGTCGGGACAACAAGCGTGCCATCAACGATCTTCGTGCGCAGAGCATCGAGTTCGCCGGTGATGTCATCGATGAACCCACCCGAGACCGAGTAGCCAACACCGTTGACGGCCAGGTCGAAGACCTGAGGGCCGACGAGCGGCTTGCCATTGACGAAGCTCGAGACTGCGGAGTAGACGGAAACGTCGACTCGCTTGAGCATCGAGGTCAGGATGTACTCCCTGACGGCCTCGTCGGCAGTGTTGTACTGGTCGGAGTCGACACCGATGGCCCACACCTTCGTGTCATTGGCCTCGGAGTAGGACTTGGCAGCCTCGAAGAGGCCTGCACCGGAACCGCCTGCAGCGTGATAGATCACGTCGGCGCCTTCGTCATACATTCCAAGAGCGGACTCGTTCGCCTTCGCTGGATCGTTGAATCCGGCGAAGTCGGGAGCGGCACTGAGGTAGGTGACGAGGATGTTGATGTCAGGGTTGATCTGACGGGCACCGAACTCGTAGCCTGCCTCGAACTTCTCGATGAGACCGAATCCGGAGACACCACCGATGAACCCGATCGTACCGGTCTCGGTCTTGAGAGCAGCGGCGGCACCAACGAGTGCCGAACCCTCATGCTCTGCAAAGACGAGGCCCGCGACGTTCGGAAGATCGACACTTGCGTCGTCGATGACGGCGAAGTTCGTGTCGGGGAAGTCGGTTGCGACGTTGGTCACACCCTCAGCGAACGCAAAGCCGACTGCGATGATCAGCTCGCTGCCGTCTTCGGCGAGGAGGCGAAGGTTCTCTTCACGGTTCTCACCACCTGCATCTGCTTCGAGTTCCTTGGTGTCGATACCGAAGTCCTCGATCGCCTTCTCGAGGCCTGCGGCCGCCGAGTCGTTGAAGGACTGGTCACCACGGCCGCCGATGTCGAACGCCATGCCGACCTTCATGCCTTCGCCGGGGAGGGCTGCTGCGGTCGTCGTGGTCTCGGTATCGCCGCTTGCTGCGGTCGTCGTGGTCTCTTCGGTGCTGCTCGAACAGGCTGCTGCAACGAGTGCCACAACGAGAAGCAGTGCGAACAGTGCTCCTCGTTTCTTGAGTATTGAGCGCATACGCACCCTTTCATTCGTCGTGTACTTGAACCCCATCACGAAGGTGTGTGGGGAACCCCAGAATGGTAGTGCGGAATGCGTCAGAACGTTCCCGTCGTCCAGGTCGCAGTACTCCTACCAGCACCAAGAAGATTAGCGGATAGGGATCAGTCGTTCTCCGTTCTCCGTTCACCGACGAAGCGCAAGCACCCGGAGATACCCCGGGTTTCTGGCTGTGAACTGTGAACTGTGAACCGTCGACTCAGCAACCGAATCCGCCTACTCGCAGACCCTCCAAATACCAGGTACCAAATACCAGGTACCAAATACCAGGTACCTACCTACTGATTCTCCGCGAAATCCACCAGAGGCTTGTCCGGGGTCTCGATCGGATCGAAGGCGAGGCCTTCCGGATCGTCCGGATCCACGGTGACGAGGATCGTGCTCCCGGCAGAGAACTCCTTGAACAGCAGCTTCTCCGAGAGGGGGTCCTCGAGCAGACGCTGGATCGCCCTGCGCAACGGACGTGCGCCGAGTTGCGGGTCGTACCCCTTCTTCGCGAGGAGTTCCTTTGCATCGTCGGTGAGCACGAGGTCGAGCGCCTGGCTCTCGAGTTGCTCACGCACCCTTGCCAGGAGCAGGTCGACGATCGTCTTGACTTCATCGACGGTCAGTTCGTGGAAGACGATGACCTCGTCGATACGGTTGAGGAACTCAGGCCGGAAGTGCAGCTTGAGGGCGTCCATCACCTTCTCGCGCATCTTGTCGTAGTTCAACTCATTGCTCGCCTCGGCGAACCCGATCTTCGTCTTGCGAAGGTCTGCGGTTCCGAGGTTCGACGTCATGATGATGACGGTGTTCTTGAAGTCGACCGTCCTGCCCTGTGAGTCTGTGAGGTGCCCATCTTCGAGGATCTGGAGCAGGATGTTGAAGACGTCCGGGTGGGCCTTCTCGATCTCATCGAACAGGACCACGGAGAACGGCTTGCGTCGTACCGCCTCGGTGAGTTGCCCGCCCTCGTCGTACCCGACGTACCCGGGGGGTGATCCAACGAGTCTGCTGACGGCGTGCTTCTCCATGTACTCGGACATGTCGATCTGGATGAGCGCAGACTCGTCGCCGAAGAGGAACTCGGTCAGTGCCTTGGCGGTCTCCGTCTTCCCTACACCCGACGGGCCGAGAAAGATGAACGACCCTGCGGGGCGCTTCGGATCCTTGAGACCGGCGCGGGTTCGGCGGATCGCCTTCGACACGGCCTTGATCCCGTCGCTCTGGCCGATGATCCGCTTGTGGAGCTCACCTTCCATGTTGATGAGCTTCGCCGTCTCCTCCTCGGTGAGGCGGTGAACGGGAATCCCGGTCCACTGGGCGAGCACCTCGGCGATCTCTTCCTCGTCGATCGTGGCCGAGTAGGTCGGCCCGTCTTCACGTGCACGTTCTTCTGCGTCGGTGCGCTCGGTGATCAGCTCGCGTTCGCGGTCCCGAAGCTGTGCCGCACGCTCGTACTGTTGGGCGTGGACTGCTTCGCGCTTGTCTGAGCGGAGCTTGCCGATCTGATCGTCGATCTCTTTGACCTCGGCGGGCAGGTTCGAGCGACGGAGACGCATACGGCTCCCGGCTTCGTCGATCAGGTCGATCGCTTTGTCCGGGAGGAACCTGTCGGCGATGTAGCGGTCGGCGAGGTTCTCCGCGTTCACGAGGGCCTGTTCGGTGAACTCGACCTTGTGATGCTCCTCGTAGGATTCGCGAAGCCCTTCGAGGATCTTGATCGTGTCTGCAACAGAAGGCTCCTCGACCTGGATCGGCTGGAAGCGGCGCTCGAGGGCGGAGTCCTTCTCGAGGTACTTGCGGTACTCCTCGAGGGTCGTCGCCCCGATCGTCTGAAGCTCCCCTCGTGCCAGCATCGGCTTGAGGATGCTCGCAGCATCGATCGCCCCCTCGGCAGCGCCCGCACCGACGAGGGTGTGGATCTCGTCGATGAACAGGATGATGTCGCCACGGGTGCGGATCTCTTTCAGGACCTTCTTGAGACGTTCCTCGAAGTCACCCCTGTACCGTGATCCGGCGACGAGGGCGCCGAGGTCGAGCGTGTAGATCTGCTTGTCAGTGATCGTGTCCGGCACCGTGCCGTCGACGATCTTTTGGGCAAGGCCTTCGACGATCGCCGTCTTGCCGACGCCGGGCTCCCCGATGAGGACCGGGTTGTTCTTCGTACGGCGGGACAGGACCTGCATGACACGCTGAATCTCATTCGACCGTCCGATGACAGGATCGAGTTGCTGCTCGCGGGCAAGCTGTGTCAGGTTGCGCCCGAACTGGTCGAGCACCGTGGAACCCGTCGAGCCACCCTCACCGCGTGAGCTGCCCGTTCCGCCGCCGGGGTGTGAACTGGACGATCCTTCCTCGCCTTGTACACCGGAGAGGAGCTGGATGACGGTCTGGCGGACCTTGGTCAGTTCTGCTCCGAGCTTGACGAGCACCTGGGCTGCGACGCCCTCACCCTCACGGATGAGACCGAGGAGGATGTGCTCGGTCCCGATGTAGTTGTGGCCGAGCTGGAGGGCTTCACGCAAGGACAGTTCGAGCACCTTCTTGGCCCGTGGGGTGAACGGGATGTGCCCGGACGGTGCCTGTGATCCCTGCCCGATAATCTCGACGACCTGGTTGCGCACGGACTCGAGGTTGATGTCCATGCTCTCGAGGGCACGAGCCGCAACGCCTTCACCTTCGTGGATGAGTCCGAGGAGGATGTGCTCGGTCCCGATGTAGTTGTGGTTGAGAAGACGCGCTTCTTCCTGGGCGAGTACGACAACCCTCCGGGCCCTATCTGTAAAACGCTCGAACAACGCTCTTCACCTCGTATACATATGTGGCGCCCCGAGAATCGGTGCGCCCCGCAGAGTATAGGTATCCAGACTCGATACAGAAGTGATACCCGGGGCGCATGATGGGCGGTTTGGCCACCTCGTTGTGTGTGTTCAATACCCGGAACCCTGCAGCTAGCATCCGCATTCCCCGCAAACGGAGCCCCGGTGGACCGCCCGATCTTTCAAGAACTCGTTCCCATCCCCAGGGTATGGGAACGGATGCAGCAGGTTGAGCAGCGCCTCACCGAGGTAACCGTCGCCGACACCGCGTTCCTCACCAAGATCGCCCAGCACCTCCTCACCGCCGGCGGCAAGCGGTACCGCCCACTCCTTGCGCTCGTCGCTGCCGAGCTCGGACCCGACGGTGGAGGCAACCCCGTCGAGGCCGGTGTCGCCGTAGAGCTCGTCCACCTCGGCTCCCTCTACCACGACGACGTCATCGACGAAGCAGATTCGCGTCGGGGAAAGACAAGCGTGAATGCGAACTGGACGAACACCGTTGCGATCCTCGCAGGCGACTTCCTCCTCGCACGTGCTTCCGAGGTCGCTGCGCCGCTCGGTGAGGAAGCTGTGGCGTTGATCGCCCGCACCTACGCAACTCTGTGTGAAGGCCAGGTTTCGGAACTCGTCTACTCGCACGACCTCGCACATGGGCCCGCTGAGTACCACACGGTGATCGGTGGCAAGACGGCATCGCTGATCAGGACGTCTGCGAGACTCGGTGCGATCACGGGGGGCGCCGACCGCAACACCGTCGATGCGATCTCGGAGTGGGCGTGGGAGATGGGCATGGTGTTCCAGATCACCGACGATGTCCTCGACCTGATCGCCGACGAGTCGTTCCTCGGCAAGCCTGCCGGTAGTGACATCGGCGAAGGCACGTTCACGCTACCGGTTCTCCTTGCTGCCGACGGGCCGGATGGGCCGACGATCAGAGCGCTCCTTGCCGACGGCAAGCCGTACTCATCATCGACGATCGAGCAAGTCATCGAGCTGACCAACAGCGGGGGCTACATCGACGTCGTCCTTGACGAAGCGATCGAGAGGGTACGCGTGGCGGAGAGGGCCGCACAGCGGATCCCCGACAACCCGTTGACGAGCGTGCTGCACAACCTCGATCAGTACCTGCTCGACCGCGTGGCGTTGGCCCGGAGGTAGACACAGTGGCTCGGGGGGAGGAAATGATTCGATGAGGTACCCAACCGCTCGCGTCGTGGTCGCTGCAGTGGTGTTCTCCATCCTGGCGGCAGCATGCACGCCGGTGAGTAAGGTCGGCGACGCTCCACCGGCGACGGAGGAGTCGTCGACTTCATCGACGTCGTCAACCGTCCCGCCAACGGACGTCGAAGGGAACCTCGTCCCGCCACAGCGAGGGGACGCATCGGTCGTCGCGGGCGCCGTTCTCGTTCCGATCCCCGGATTCGAACCCATCGACGAGCCCCCACAACATGCCACCGATCTCGTCTCGGCCATGGAGGGCTGGGTTCCCGAGGAGTTCCTCCTCGGCACGGCAAGTGTGGTGTATGACAACGCGGACGGGGCGCCGGTCGCCGCCGTCTCGGTGATCCCGTCGCTGTCGTTGCGAGGCGACCCCGACCTCGTCCCGTCTCTTATCAGGGCACTGACAGGGATGGTGCCCCCGGACCCCTTCGACAGTGACATCTACACAGCGTTCACTGCCAGTGGCTTCGAGATGAAGCTGTGGTCGACGGGTGACGGGTTCGTCATCGTGTCCAGCCCCGACGACGCAGTATCGATCAACTACCTCGGGGCACTCAAGAAGACGGACGGTCCCAACGACGTATGGGCCGAGGGCTCCTGTCTCTATCTCGAGGAGGACGAGGACCTTCCCTATGCACCGTTCCCTCCCGACGTCGTCGTGCCGTGTGACGGTGCCCACAACGCCGAGGTGCTCGTCGGGAACAAGATCGGAACCGATCTCGCGGCGTTCGACGACGATGCGATCACCTACGAGCGTGACTATGTGTGCGACGAGGCCTACACGGCGGTGTTCGGCAGCCAGAGAACGAACGCGCCGAGCCTCATCACCTACATGCCGGACGAGGCTGAGTGGAACCGTGGCGACCGATACCTTGCGTGCGTGGTGCTGATCGATCGCAACGATGGTCGCGAGCTCTTCACCGGGGCGATGGGTGATCTCGACGGCCTCGCCTGGCAACCGGAGGTCGGCTCCTGCATCCTTGGAGGACTTCCCGCCGACAGCGTGAACTGTGAAGCTGCCCACGCCTACCAGTATCTCGGTGACGCCGAGATCGTCGCAGACACCTGGCCCGATCCCGGAGACGACGCGTTCGAACAAGCGTGTCTTCCACTCCTCGACGGCCTCGCACCTGGACCTGCAGAGCTTCAGGTGTTCCCGGTCGGGCTCGGAGCGTACGCGTTCGAACAGGGAGATCGGACGGTCCAGTGCATGGCATACGCACTGGCCGATGGTTTTCTCATCGAAACGGTCGGGTCCTTCAACGATCATTGGTTCGTCATTGGAACCGGCGGCATACCGGCGTAGACCCTTCAGCACCGGCCGTCTACGCTTCGCCACATGGATGCCTTTCCCGACTACACCGAGTACGACGCCGTCGGGCTCGCAGAACTGGTCACCTCCCGGGAGGTGCGGTCTTGCGAGTTGGTCGAAGCTGCGATCGCTCAGATCGACGCGACGAACGATGTGATCAACGCCGTGATCCGCACCCGATTCGAACAAGCGCGCACCCGGGCCGCCGAGCCGCCCGCCGGTGCTTTCTCGGGGGTGCCGATCCTGATCAAGGATCTGATCATTGAGGAGGGGGAGCCCGTCAGCTTCGGCTCCGTGCTCCTGCGTGATTTCGTTGGAGAGACGACCTCGACCTTCATGGAAAGGGTGCGGGGCGCCGGGTTCATCGAACTGGGCCGGACGAACACACCTGAGTTCGGGCTCCTCCCGATCACAGAACCGGTACTCACCGGCCCCACGAAGAACCCGTGGAGTCTCGAGCACTCGCCGGGGGGTTCGAGCGGAGGAGCCGCGGCTGCCGTCGCTGCAGGCATGGTGCCGCTCGCCCAGGCAAGCGATGGTGGCGGTTCGATCCGGATCCCTGCTTCGAACTGTGGTCTCTTCGGCCTCAAACCGTCGCGTGGTCGCAACCCGCGGTCCCCTGCCGAGAGCTCCGACTACCTGTCTGTGGAGCTCTCCGTGAGTCGAAGTGTCAGGGACTCGGCTGCGATGCTCGATGCCGTGGCCGGCGCCGCGCCCGGTGACCAGTACGTTGCACCTGATCCGAGCGGGCCGTATCTCTCCGATGCCGCCAGGGATCCAGAGTCTCTGACGATCGCTTTCAGCATCCACGATTTCCGTGGAAACCGTGTCCACCCGCAGGTCGAGGCAGCCATCCTCGAAACGGCAGGGCTTCTCGAATCGTTGGGCCATCGCGTCGTGCAGGACTCGCCGTCCATCGACGGGGAGGCCATGTCGTACGCCTTTCTCGACGTGTGGGCAGGTCTTGCCGCGAGCGTGTTCAAGGTCGTCCTCGATATCGCGTCGCAGCGTTCCGCTGTTCGGTCGATGCGTAACACCATCGGTGACTATCGGACCATGAAGGCGATCGCCAGGATCGACTCGAGAGAGTCGGGTCTACCCTCCTTCGAACCGTTCACCTGGTCCCTTGCCCGCCGATCCATGCGTCAACGACCGGCCGACCTTCTCGCTTCCCAAACGACGCTCCAGGAGATATCTCACGTCACCGGGTCGTTCCTCGAGTCGGTCGACGTGTTCCTGACGCCGGTACTCGGCTCCCCACCGTTGCGGATCGGTGCGATCGACCAGACGCAGCCGTGGGACGAGCTCGTCGAGACGTTGTTCCGGTACGTGGCGTTCACACCGCTTGCCAACTTCTCCGGCCTTCCTGCCATGTCGGTTCCCCTGGCGTGGACCCCGTCGGGGTTGCCGGTCGGGAGTCACTTCCTCGGTCGTTACGGAGACGAGTCGACACTCTTGATGCTCGCCGGGCAGCTCGAGCGTGCACGACCGTGGGCGGGACGCCGACCGGGTGCTGTAGCGACAACGTAGCAGCTCAGCGCTGCGCTGCGGCTCTGCGACCAGCCGCTGCCTGGGCCACGGTGTACAGCGCGACGAGCACGAACGAGACGAGGGCGATCGCGTTGAGGACACCTCCCCAGCGTCGCACGTCGAAGTCGCTCACGAGATCACCGACGACACGCAGGACGAGGGACAGGTGCAAGAGCCCGAGAGGGAACCACAGCATCCGGTTCCACGGGAATGACAGCCCGGTCAGCGATGGGAGGACGATCATCGCGTGGCCGAACACCATCGACATCACGAAGCCGAGGAAGATCGCATGCACACTGGCGTCGTACCCGGGTTGACCGAACACGAGACCCCGGCTCACCCAGATGATCCCGGCAAAGGCGATCCACACGTACCCGGCGAGGAGTGCCGTAGCGATGTAGCGGGTCGGGTCGGGCAGCCGGATCGTCCTTCGCGCCACATCGAAACGCCCGAGCCACAAGGCCAGACCGATGAGGCCTATCCCGGCCACTCTCGGGCCGGACTCCCAACCGGCTGCGGACATCGTCGCGCCGACACCGAGCGCTGCGACCGCTGCGATGAACCAGGCCGTTGCACCCCTCCCGACGCCGAACCTGGCAAGTTCAAGTCGCTCACCGGTGATGGTGATGACGAGGAAGGCGGCGAGAAGGGGAACGATGAGGGGGACGGCGACACCTGTGGCCCACACGATGGCTGCGATGATCAACGCTTCAGCACCGATGCCCATAACAATGACGTGCGTCCCCGGGTGCGTCCGGTAGACGACGACGAACACGGTGACAAGGCCGAGACCACCGAGCGCAAGGAGCGCTCCAACGATCTCTCTGGGAGCACCCGCAAGCATCGTGATGATCGCCACAGCCGACGCCAGCGGACCGATCCACGCCCATGCTGCACCGATGGCTACGGCCCGTTCCGCACCGATGAGCGCAGCGAGCACACCGAGAACGAGGAGCGGCGCGTGAAGTGCGAGGGGTGGTGGCGATCCGAACGGCCATCCGATGCGTACGAGCCCCATCCACACACCGACGACGAACCCGCCGACGATCGAAAGACCGACGATGGGAACGAAGAGGTTGCGAGGTGCGATCACCGTCGAATCCTAGGAACTGCCGCGCCGACTCCCGCTGCGATACCCTGCCGGTCATGGAACAGCGAACAACGACACCGGACGAGGCCAGGGAAGCGCTGCGCGACGTGATCGACCCCGAGCTGGGTCTGTCGATCGTCGATCTCGGGCTCGTCTACGGCGTCGCCGTCGAGAACAGGGCAGCTACGGTCGTGATGACGACCACGAGCCCGATGTGCCCGCTCGGAGCGGTCCTGACACGTGGTGTCGAGGACCGCCTGAACCAGCTCGAAGGGGTGGACAGCGTCGAGGTTCATCTCGTCAATGAGCCACCGTGGACGGCCGACCGACTGAGCGACGAGGCGCGGACGATCCTCGGCATGTAGGGCTCTGTGACGCTTCTGGGTGTCGTCAGGAGGACCGCAGGAGCGTCAAGAGGAGTCTCGACGGTTCGAGTGCACGGACCGAGTGCGGTTCGTCCGCGACCATGTGGATCCACGATGCAGGGCCGATCTCCCACTCGCCTTCGGTGGCGCTGAACTGGAACCTGCCGGACACGACCTGGACGATCACGGGGACCGTTGCGGTATGTTCGGTCAACTCCTGGCCCTCGTCGAACGCGAACCCAACGACACGGATCTGGTCATCGGAGTAGAGCACCTTGGACAGCGTGCCGTCCTCGGGGATCTCGAGGGCGGCAGCGAGATCTGCGAGAAGTTTGGTTGCCGGCGTGTCCGTCATAGCGGAGTCGGTGCAACGCGTGCACCCATCTCACGGTCGAGCAACAGCAGTGCCTGCGGGTTGGATTCTGCGAGCTTGAGGTCGTCGATGACCTGAGAGACCGTTGCCTCCTCCTCGATCTGCTCGGTCACGAACCACTGCAGAAGCGGGATGCTGGCGTAGTCGTCTTCAGCGTTGGCGAGGCCGTACATGTTCGAGATGGCAGCGGTAACGGCCTTCTCCTGTGCGAGTGCTGTCTCGAAGACGTCGATCAGCGAGTCGAACGCCGCACCGGGTGCGTCGATCGCACCGATCGCGATGGTGGAATCCCGGTCGAGGATGAACTGGTAGAGCTTGAGGCCGTGGAGACGTTCCTCCTCGGACTGCATCTGCATCCAGGAGGAGAAGCCGGGGAAGCCGGCATTCTCGAGCCATCCTGCCATCGCAAGGTACGCGTTCGACGCATCGAGTTCCATCGTGAGCTGCCGGTTGAACTCGGTAGCCATGGTGTCGGAGAGTTTCATCGATCCTCCTGTAGTCAGGCCCGGATTCTACGGAGGACACAACCAATCCGTCCCCCTTTCAGCCTCAATCCATGAGGTCGTACCCGTTTTCAGGCTTGCGATTCTTCCGTCCTCCCTGGAGGGTCCTTCTATGTCAAGGGGTGTTGTTTGAGGGTGTTGTAGACGCGTCGGTTGAGGTAGCGGGCGGCTGTGCGGATGGCTTCTTTCTTGGTCTTGTTCTCTTGGATGCGTCGGGTGACGTAGTCGTAGGCTTCGCCGTGGTGAGCGATCTGGGTGACGATGGCTGTGTGGAGTACCCGGTTGATGGCACGGTTCCCGTAGCGGTTGAGCCGGTGGCGGGTTTGTCTCCCGGATGACGCGTCGAGGGGCGCGGTGCCGCAGTACGACGCGTAGTGGCCCTCGGTGGGGAACCGGTCGATGTCTGCGGTGTTCGCAATGATGGTTGCCGCTCCGATGAGGCCGATACCGTCGAGGTCAGTGAGTGCGTGTCCTGCATCTGGCAGGACCTGTGCAATACGTTTCTCGAGGTCACGGATCTGGTGATAGCGGGTGAGCCAGTTGCCAGCGTCGAGAGCGATCACGTTGATGAGTGCTTCACGGTGCAGGTCACCGTTGTGGTCAACGGCGAGGTTCGTGAGGGCCTGGAACGCTTTCGGGCCGCGGAGCCGTCTTGCTGTTGCAGCAGCCTGCGGGTCGAGTTCACGGAGCCGTGCCCGGACCCTGTTCGCTGTCTCAGTCTGGGTCTTGACGAACGATTCTCGTTGTGTGACAAGGACCCGCAACGTTTCAACAACCCGACGATGGGTCACCTGGCAGCACTCATCGGCCAAAGATGCCTGGGCAATAGCGACTGCGTCGCCCCGGTCGGTCTTGTTGCGTCCTGCCCGGGTGCGGTACCGCCCAGTGAGACGGGTCGGGACCTCAACAACGTCACGGTCCTCAGCAAGGAGCCG
>VAPL010360003.1_pt1 | contig 19819 bp, 12 predicted proteins | sample 3395061 | NCBI WGS metagenome assembly VAPL01 (sample SAMN08290444, study PRJNA428436) | hydrothermal vent metagenome | isolation source: Deep-sea hydrothermal vent chimney 2 | place: Pacific Ocean: Juan De Fuca Ridge | depth 2182 m m | reverse complement strand
GATGTCAACGGCGATGGCGTCGATGACCTGCTGATCGGCGCTTTCGCTGCCGATCCCAACGGCTATTCCTCCGGTGCCAGTTATGTGGTGTTTGGCGCCAACGGGGTGGGCAACAGCGGCACGCTGGAACTGTCCAGTCTTGATGGCAGCAGTGGCTTTGTGCTCAACGGCGTGACCGCGAATGACTACTCGGGCTACTCGGTGAGCGCAGCGGGTGATGTCAACGGCGATGGGGTCGATGACCTGCTGATCGGAGCTGACCGTGCCGATCCCAATGGCAATGAGTCCGGCGCCAGTTATGTGGTATTTGGCGCCAGCGGGGTGGGTAGCGGCGGAACGCTGGAGCTGTCCAGTCTCGATGGCAGTAGCGGCTTTGTGCTCAACGGCGTGAACTCGCGTGACTACTCAGGTCGCTCGGTGAGCGCGGCAGGTGATGTCAACGGCGATGGCGTCGATGACCTGCTGATCAGCGCTTACAGTGCCGATCCCAACGGCTATGGCTCCGGGGCCAGTTATGTGGTGTTTGGCGCCAGCGGGGTGGGCAGTAGCGGTATCTTGGAGCTGTCCAGTCTCGATGGTAGCAGCGGCTTTGTGCTCAACGGCGTGACCGCGTATGACTACTCGGGCCGCTCGGCGAGCGCAGCGGGCGATGTTAACGACGATGGCTTTGATGACCTGTTGATCGGCGCTCTAGTGACCGATTACAACGGCAATAACTCTGGGGGTAGTTATGTGGTGTTTGGCGATAGTAGGGTGGGTAGCAGCGGCACGCTGGAGCTGTCCGCGCTGGATGGCAGCAGCGGTTTTGTGCTCAACGGCGTGACCGTGTTTGGCCGCTCTGGCTACTCGGGCAGTTCGGTGAGCGCGGCGGGTGATGTCAACGGCGATGGTGTCGATGACCTGCTGATCGGCGCTTACGGTGTCGATCCCAACGGCAAAGACTCTGGCGCCAGTTATGTGGTGTTTGGCGCTGTTGTAGTCCCAAGTCCTATTGATATCGACGGTAATGGAAACGTTGACGCACTCAGCGATGGATTGTTAATTATTCGCTACTTATTTGGTAATAGAGGCCCCGCTCTGATTGAAGGTTCGGTGGCGAATGATTGTAACCGCTGCACTGTGCTTGAAATCGAACCATTCCTGCAGGGATTAGCCGTACCAGGTTCTATTGATATCGACGGTAATGGAGCCGTTGACACGCTCACCGATGGACTGTTAATTATTCGCTACTTATTTGGTATTAGAGGCCCTGCTCTGATTAAAGGTTCGGTGGCGAATGATTGTAGCCGTTGCACCGTGCTTGAAATCGAGATATTCCTCCTAGGATTGGTACCGTAAAGGAACGCAGGTGCGTTCAAAACCGCTTTCCCTTGCTACGCTTCTATTCTTGGACAGCCTCGTAGATCCATAAGGCAAACAGTTCAGTTATTTACCACTGGTCGCAGTCAAGCCGCACCTAAAGAAATATTTTGTATAAGCCCGTTCTAATGAGACAAAGTGGATTGCTTGCTCGTATTCCCCGTTTTACGTATCAAGCTGCGTTTAATTTCCCAGTGTTTTTCCTGTTTAATATTTTCCAGAAATATCACCTCTTTGCCTGTTAGATAGGCGATTGCTTTGCCTTGTTTAAACAGAATGCGGTTACCAGGGTAGGCGCTGATTTTGTCGTCGGAGGTGAGGATGCCGATTAGATTTAGCGGGTCTGTGGCGTTGATTATGATAGTTTCTGAATTGCTGTCAGTTGCACGTGTTTTATTCAGTTGTTGGACTGCTTCTGGTAGTGCGAATTGTTGACCGTATTGGCCGCTGACAAATCGACCGCAGCGAATTTCCCCACTCCATTCCATGCGTTGCAGGATGGGTAGTAATTGTTGCCATTGGTTGTGACAGGTTTCACGGCTCAATAATGATTTAAAGATAACGCCATAGCGGCGCAACAGGCTGTGTGCCAGACAAGTCAATGCTGCATCACTTTCCATTGAATTCGATTCTATCTGGATATTGGTGGGTTGGATAATGCTCCAGCGTCCACTTGGTAACGGTATTGCGGATTTTTTATGGCGTGACACAGGTTTGGAAAATAATCTGGTGAGGCCGGAAAACAGGTCGCAACTGATTAACCCCAGGGCGATTAATTCCCCCAGTGCTGCATCCAGTTGAGATTTTAGAAAGCCGCTTCGGGTTTGCAGTTCGTCATAAAATAACGCACCTTTTTCTTGTAAGATATCGAGTAATAATTGTGCACTGGCTGTCGATTGCGGTGTTTGATTGTTTGCGGTGATGTTTTGCCAATGATTCAGTGCCTGGCGGGGTATGAATGTAATTGGCGTGTTGTGAGTGAGCTTTTGGGAACTGGTTGCATTGTCTAGTCTGAGCCATAAATATTGACCTGATGAAATCAATGCATCCAGCCAAAACATTAAGTCGCTGATGTCGGTGATTCGATTGTTGATGATATCTTTCTGCCACAGGCTGATTGGGGCCTGATAACCTTGCAGTTGCTCAAGTATTAAATTGAGCGTTTGTGCGCCGCGATAGTGGTGTTGCGGGGTCAAGTGTTGCCAGTCAAACAGGAAGCAGAAAAAATCAGCGCTGCTGACTGACTGTACTGTTTTGCGACTGTTATGGATTGAATTGCGATGGCTGTTATTGAGCAGGCTGCGTTCACACCACTCGGGCATTGTGTCAGTCTGGTTTTCAATGCTCTGGTGATCAGTTTCCTGGCTTGGTTTGTCACTCCAGTTGCCACGCAAAACATAGCCTTCATTTTCCAGTTGCAACAACGCTGTTTCAGTTTCTGTCAGACTGATTGCCAGCGATTGAGCCAATTGCTCTGTATTGAGCGGTGCACTATTGGCTAAACGACTACGCAAAATACTAACGATTGCTGTTTCGCGACTCAGGTTTAAATCGACTAATTCTTCAGGTAATATCAATTCAGGATTATGCTGAAAATGCGGATGAATGCTGCTCATTTCATGTAAACGCTGCGCGCTGACCCAGAACATTTGCGCCCGTCCCGCTTGCAACAAACGGGTGGCGCGTCCTTGACGCAACAATACATCAAAGATAATCCCCCAATCCTCTTGTAGTTCGGTCGGAAAATCCACAAACCCTTGGGTATCCAGTAAATCACAGAGTTCATCGGCTGTGCGAATTGCTGGTTTGCGTTGTTGAACAGCGTGTTCAATTGCGCTGGGATCAACGTGGCTTAAATCGCTTGCCTGTTTTGGATCAAGCCAGTTTCTGCTGTTAACAGCGCGGGTTCTGCGTTCTTCTGCTGGAGCATCATCCAGAAATGCATAATTAGATGCTGTGAGAATTTCTGCTGCCAGCGGCGATGGCTCAATCACATCTGTTGAAACTACTTGCATCTGCCCACTTTCCAATGTTTCCAGCACTTCAATCAAACGTTGCAGATTCATTGCTTCCGTCAAACAATCGGTGATGGTTTGTTCTACTAAAGGATGATCAGGAATCTCACGTTCACCTTGTATATTTTCAATACAAGCGAGTTGATCCGGGAATATGGTGCTGACTAAATCCTCTGCCTGCATTCTTAATAGATACGGTGGAGTTTTGCGCCCACCTTGAAAACGTTTGATTGCTAAGGCACAGCTGGCATTCCAGCGCCAGCGTACTGTAAACATTGGAGAGTCAAGCAGTGCTTGTATTAAAATATCACGTACCGAGGCAGAACGCAGGTAACGCGCCACCGCTTCCAGCTCGAAACTCTGGCTGGTTCCCAATGACAGAATAATTGCATTTTCGGTTGCTGCGGCTTGTAGCTCAAAATTAAACGAACGGCAAAAACATTTGCGTAAAGCCAAACCCCAGGCGCGATTGATAGCGCTGCCAAATGGTGCATGCAAAATCAGTTGCATACCGCCGCTTTCATCAAAAAAACGTTCCAGCACCAAGGTTTTGTGACTGGGTAGACAGCCGAGAGAAATATGCGCTGCACTGAGATAATTGGCAGCTTGTTGGGCTGCCGATGGTGATAATCGCTCTACGCTTAGTTTATTAACAAATTGTTGTGCCAGTTTTTCAGCGCAGTTGTCGGTGTTTTCCAGTTGTTGCTGTGCAGCAATTAATAACTCAGAAACTGCCGTCGACAATTCATCCGTACGCCCAGGCGCTTCGCCAAACCAGAATGGAATGGTTGGTGGTGTATGTTGTGCATCGGCGACACGCAGCTTATCGCGTTCCACGCGCAATATGCGCCAGCTGTTATTGCCCAGTTGAAAAATATCGCCAGCCAGACTTTCGATGGCGAAATCCTCATCCACCGTGCCGATAAACTCTTCGCCTGGTTCCAGGATTACGCGGTATTCCGCTGTATCGGGAATCGCACCGCCGCAAGTCAACGCCGTCAATCGTGCACTACGCCGTGGTCGTACTAAATGATTGATACGATCCCAATGCAGGTAGGCACTACGCTGGCCACGTTGAGTAACATAGCCATCTGCAAGCATTTTTAACACAGTTTTGAACTGATCGAAACTGAGTTGTCGATAAGGCCAGGCACGACATACCACTGCATGCAAGTGTTCAGCATTCCACTCCTCGCAAGCCACCATCGCCACAATTTGTTGAGCCAATACATCCAGCGGTTGATGTGGGATACGGGTAATATCAAGATCGCCTTGGGCTATGGCTTGAAACAGTGCGATACATTCCAGTAATTCATCACGACTGGTGGGAAACAATCGTCCTTTGGGGATACCACCGAGAAAATGTCCAGAACGCCCCACGCGTTGTAAAAATGTTGAAATACTGCGTGTCGAACCCAGCTGGCAAACCAGATCCACATCACCAATGTCAATTCCCAGTTCTAGCGAAGCGGTTGCCACTAGCACTTTTAATTGACCCTCTTTCAAACGCTGCTCTGCATTCAGGCGTTGCTCACGCGACAAACTGCCATGATGCGAACTGACATGCTCAACACCAATTCGTTCAGTCAAATGGCGTGCTACACGCTCTGCCATGCGCCGCGTATTGACGAAGACGATGGTGGTGGTATGCGCCAGCACCAACTCCGTCATGCGATCATAAATTTCACTGGCTGCCTCACCGGACAACAAGCCTTGCAGTGGTATTTGTGGTAATTCCAACTGCAAATCCAGTTCTCGCAAATGACCGGAATCGATAATGTGACAATCAACAGATCGTGGCTGATTGCCAATCAGAAAATCAGCAACACGTTGCAGTGGGCGCTGGGTTGCCGATAACCCAATGCGTACCAGTGGTTTTTGAACAAGATGCTGCAAACGCTCAATCGATATCGATAAATGTGAACCACGTTTGCTACCCAGAACGGCGTGGATTTCATCCACAATCAATGCTTCAGCAGCGCACAGCATTCTGCGCCCACTCTCGCTGGTGAGCAGAATATACAGCGACTCTGGTGTGGTTACCAGAATATGTGGTGGATGTTTGATCATCGCAGTGCGCTGCGATTGGGGTGTATCACCTGTGCGCACCGCCGAGCGAATTTGAATGTTATCTATGCCTTGTTCAACAAGAATTTGTTGAATTGAGGCTAATGGTTGCTCCAAAGTGCGCTGAATATCATTGCTTAAAGCCTTCAATGGTGATACATAGATTATATAAACTTGCTCCGCTAATTCGCCTTGTTCAGCACGCTGGATTAAGTTATCAATTGAAGCCAGGAAAGCAGCCAGAGTCTTGCCGGAACCTGTTGGAGCAGCAATTAAAGTATGCTCACCGCGTTTGATTGCAGGCCAGGCTTCTAGCTGGCATGGCGTCGGTTGCTCAAAGGTTTTCTCAAACCAGCTGCGTACGGCGGGATGAAATGAAGACAGAGGCATGATTGAAAGTTTGTAACTGCTAGAGAATTCTCAGTGTAACGTAAAGTGGGTGGTAACTACTGTTACAACCCGTAAGTTCGTACTCGACAATTAGTTCGTCATTCCCGAAGTCTTTTATCGGGAATGACAGATTTATTAGTGACCGAACATACAGGTTGTAGCACTACTCAGCTTACCCTCTATTTTGTCCAATCGCTGTCTGGAAAGTGCTCATTTATACCTATAAACTCCGCGCTTTTGCCTTGCTCTTGAACAAACCAGAGGGCAATCTGAGCAGTTACGGATTACGCTGAGTCGTTATAGTGGGTGTTACTTAGGTTCAGCTTTTTCCATTTCCGCATGGATCTCTACAGATTGCCCAGATCGATCAAATTTAATTTTAATTCCGTTCAAAGTTGTTGCGGGTTTTCCTCTGTATGCAATGATGGTGTCGCCAGATTGGCTGGTAAGTTGAATTTTATCCAATTGCTGAGAGGGTGGTCGACTAGTGGGATCTGTGATACGAATAGTGATGTTACGGGAATTGTTCTTATCACAGACTGATTCACTGATACGAATACCGTTATCGCGCTTGATATCTAGAGCGCATTCGATGTAAAAGCCATCGTTGCGTTTTATTTGACCTTTTTCAAGTCTGGAAAAAGATTGCTGAGCAATGTTTTTTAATTCTTCAAGACCGTCGGACATTGGCGGATGGTCTTGGTCGCAGCCGCTGTTAACACAAGCCAGCGATATTAATGATGAAACTAAAAAAGCACGAGAAATAGTGTGGCTGGATTTCATGGATGTCCCCCAATCATGGCTGGTTCTATCGTTATAATTTATCTGCTCGCAATTTATTTTCGCCTTAGTGTGAGTATCTTGATCGTTGAATTGCAGGTAAATTCTCGCTTCTAAACAAAATTAGCCTGAGCATGAGAGCATTTTACTCTTCAACCAAGGTAAGGAGCGAGGATTTAATAATATCCGCATCTTGACGAGTGTGGCTATAGTCTGATGTAAATTGTTAATTTGAGTAATTTAGGGGTGATTAAAATAAACCATTGACTGTCAAAACATACAATTTCAGTGTTTAAACGTGTCAAATTTGCTGATTATGATTCAGATAACAAAAAAAACAATGATACATACCTATCAATGAGTGATAGATTGATAGGGTGTCGTAGCGACTTCTAGCCATTATTGTTCATCGTGAGTGTTGTTTTTGTATACATGGCTTGTATGCATTCCCACGCGGGAGCGTGGGAATGCATATCTGACTCAGCACTGCCGACAAACTTCCTACTAACCATTGTGCCCAAATAATTGCTTGCTCTGGCATAACATGCCTATAAACAGTTTTTTCTATTTTAATCAAAACGTATTTTAGTTAGTGTAATGCTTGACTAGATGGGGGCAGAACGTATTACACTATCTCGAATTTAATATTAAAAACATAAACACTCTGAAAAAAGTCGAAATCAACACAATCATACGGTTCTGAACTCATCATTAAGGATTAAAAGTGCGACAAAACGCTGCTTGTCTTCAACTTGACCAGAATGGGCGTTTGCGTCATTTTTTGTCGATTGCCGGGTTAAGTCGAGAATTGTTGATCGAAATCATGGATACCGCCGAATCGTTTGGCGGTGTTGCTGATCAAGTTGTAAAGAAAGTCCCGTTGTTACGCGGGAAGACAGTGGTTAATCTTTTTTTTGAAAACAGCACTCGTACCCGCACTACTTTTGAACTGGCTGCAAAACGTCTTTCCGCTGACGTATTGAATGTCAATATTGCCACATCTGCAACCAGCAAGGGCGAAAGTTTGCTGGATACCATCCGCAATCTGGAAGCAATGCATGTGGATATGTTTGTTGTGCGCCATGCTTCCAGTGGTGCTGCCCATTTTATTGCCAGCCATGTTGCTCCTCATATTAGTGTAATTAATGCTGGTGATGGCTCACATGCTCACCCCACCCAGGCGATGCTGGATATGTTCACCATCCGCCAGATCAAAGGTCGGATTGAAGGGCTGATTGTTGTTATTGTTGGCGATATTCTACACTCACGTGTTGCACGGTCACAGATTAGCGCTCTGATCAAGCTTGGCGTACAGGAAGTGCGTGTAATTGCACCACGAACCTTAATCCCTGAAGGTATCCAGAGTTTTGGAGTACATGTCTTTGAACAGATCGATAGCGCACTTTCAGGTGCTGACGTAGTGATTGCATTGCGTTTGCAGAAAGAGCGCATGAGTGGGGCATTTCTACCTTCAGAACATGAGTATTTTTCGTGTTACGGATTGACAGAACAGCGCTTGAAACATGCCAAAAATGATGTGACAGTGATGCATCCTGGTCCGATTAATCGTGAAGTAGAGATTGAATCTCGTGTTGTTGATGGCCCTCATTCTGTGATTTTGCAACAAGTGAGTAATGGCATTGCCATCCGTATGGCAACCATGGCGATGACCATGAGTACCATTAATCAAACTCGCAGTCAGCAACCGAAATGAAGCAGCCCAATATCGTTATTTCCGGCGGACGGGTGATTGATCCGACAAATCAGATTGATGCAATTCTGCCATTGTTTATTGCCAATGGCAAAATAGCCGCTGTTGGTGAACAGCCAGATGGTTTTGTTATTGATCAGCAATTGAATGCCGATGGGGCAATTGTGTGCCCTGGTTTTGTTGATTTGTGTGCGCGCTTTCGTGAGCCAGGTTATGAAAACAAGGCAACAATTGCTAGTGAATCGCGCGCGGCGGTTCGCTCTGGTATCACCACTTTGTGTATTCAACCAGACACTATCCCACTCATCGATAGTCCGGCAATGATTGAATTGATTGAGGAGTATGCTGAAAATACCGGAATGGTGCGTTTGGTGCCGATAGGCGCATTGACCAAGGATCTTGCCGGTGCAGAACTTGCTGAAATGGGCGCATTAAAAGCGGCTGGTTGTCGTGTGGTCAGTAATGCGCGACAACCGATCAATAATATACTGGTGATGAAACGAGCGCTGGAATATGCGGCCAGTTTTCATCTGGTGGTGATGATACAACCCAATGAGCCCTGGTTGAGTCAACTTGGAGTGATGCATGAAGGTGAAATTAGTACTCGATTGGGTTTGCCCGGTATTCCAGAGACGGCAGAAACGGCAGCGGTAGCACAAATTATTGCGCTGACTCAGAAAATTGGTGTTCACGTGCATTTTAGCCAACTCAGTTGTCAGCGATCAGTGCATATGATTTCTCGAGCTCAATACGATGGTGTTCCTATTACAGCAGATGTTGCAGCGCATCAACTACATTTAACTGAAACAGCTGTGGAAGGTTATAACACGATGAGTTACGTAATGCCTCCGTTGAGAGCTGAGCAAGATAAAAGTGCGCTGAGAAGTGGGGTTCAGAGAGGTGTAATTTCAGCAATATGCACAGATCATCAGCCCCATGAAGCGGCGGCCAAACTGGATGTATTCAGTGCAACTGAGCCGGGTATTTCAAGTTTGGAAACCATGCTGCCACTCACTTTGAAATTAGTGGCTGAAGGGACATTATCAATGAGCCATGCAATTGAAAGGTTGACCGATGGCCCTGCCACTATAATAGGTGCTCAATTGGGATCGTTATCGCCTGGCTTAAATGCGGATGTGTGTGTGTTTTCGCCGCAAGCGGAATGGACAATCAACCAGCAAAGTTGGCTCAGCCAAGGTAAAAACACACCATTCTGGGGTGAGGAGATGAAAGGCAAGGTGATGTATACCATACACAGCGGTCAAGTTGTGTATTCTGATTCAGAGAGCTAATTTGAAAGATTGATTAGGGATCTTTTGCAAGTTGGCGTTGTAGTTACACCAGAAATAATTTATTTAACCCTTGTTCCTAAGGTAACTCGCAATAAATAACCCACCAGTATGACTTGTCTTTTGCGTTGCAACTTTAGGTTACATAGCCTGGCTATGCTCCCTACGTTGTGCCCCGTACTAAATACGGGGCAGGCTTTGAAGACAAACAAAAATCCTGCGCAATACTGGTGGGTTACTTATTAATATGACAAAGCAATATTAGCCGTGACTACTCAGCTTACCCTCTATTTTGTCCAATCGCTGTCTGGACAGTGCTCATTTACACATGTAAACACCGCGCGCTTTCGCCTTGCTTTTGAACAAAACAGAGGGCAATCTGAGTAGTTACAATTAGCCTTTAATTAATAATTCACGCAAGTCAATGGTGTTTGCATTAGCGTGGGCTACGAAATTTGCCATGGTCAACGAATAATTCGCCCAGATACCAAAACCGCCACCGTTTAATACTACCGGACTCCAGGTGGCTGCCTGTGCAGCTTCCAGCTCATCAATAATTTGATCCATGGTTTCCAGTGCCCCCTTGCTGTTCAGCGTATCATAAAAATCGACTCGCATGGCTTTAAAAATATGCAAAAACGCCCATGTTGCTCCACGAGCCTCGTAAAAAATATTATCCACTTCCAGCCACGGGGTTTTGACGGGATATCTTCTACCAACAGTCTCCATTGTGAAAGTTGATTGTTCTGTCAAATCATGTTCCTGCACAGCGCTCAAGCTGAGTCTGTGTGAGATATCGCCCATTCGCTTCTCAACAACTTGCAAATATTGTCCCAGATTGTCAGCACGCGCAAAAAATTTGGCTTTGTTATTTCTCGGGTCGGCGAGTTGGGCTAGATAAGTATGAAGCTCATCGACACCTTTTTGATATTCGTTCTCGGTTTGAGGTAAAATCCAGGAGTTAGCTTCAAAGTAAAAGTAAGGCTCTGCTTTAGCCAGATTACGGTTTTCCTTGGATTGTGATTGAGAGCGAGCCAAATAATTTCTTAATGAAGAAACGGCATCTCTAAGTACTAGCAGGGTACCAGCTTCCCATGCTGGTGTATTGTCCATCAGTATGTTGAACAGTGGGTCATTGGTGACATAACCACCATTTTTGTTTAACAGTGTTTCACCGATACGTGCCAAGGTTGAGCTATAGACATAACCTTCAGGCAATTTTTTGATATTTCGATCTCCTGAGTGCACTCTGGCTTCTTCTGTTACATCAAACACCTCTGGTTCTATGCTTGCCCACCAAATGAATAAAGCGATTCCGAGCACAGTGAAGGCTGCAAATCCGAGGAAGAAAGTTTTCATGCTGTAATCCGTTTTGAAGAGTTGTGCGTTTGGCTACGCATCGAATTGTTTCTCAAGTTTAGAGCTTTGCTTTCATGGGTGAAACGCGCGTGTAAAAAACATAGGAGGCTGTCCGAGAATAGAAGCCGTAGCGAGGGAAAGCGGTTTTGAGTCCATTTTTTCGATTAGAATGAGGCGAATACTAGTTGTATTGAATGAATTTAATCGGAAAAATGGGCCAAAATCCACTTTTCCACAGTAGGCTTTCTATTCTCGGACAGCCTCCTAGAGGCATTAGCATACCAAAATTTGTATATCAATGGATACTATTAAACTTTTTTCCTGCAGGTTGAATCTGGAAGAGGGGAATAAAGTTCCGAATTTTTTCGGCTAATAGAGAGCTTGGATCTACTGTGTACTTTTAGGAGCGAGGATTGATTCACATCTGGAAGTTATTAAATCCTCGCTCTTTAGTGCTCAAAGCGTATATTTTTGAGTGTAAAAGGTATATATTTGGGGTCGCTGTAATGTTTTGGGTGTAGTCGTAAAGAGCGATGTATTTTTAATGCATGCCAGAACAATCTACCAGATTTTCATGTCTCAATGTCTATAATATAGCGCAAAGCACTTATTTAGTGTGTTTTGCAATCATGCAGTGTATCACATAAACTGCACAATTTGCGTCGTCAAAAGCATGCATTCTCTGTTGTTGCGGGTTTGCCTTAGTAAAGGATCAAGATAGTGAGTAGTCATAGTTTTCTGGGGAATATGCTCAATAGTATACAGCGTGGTTTTGTGGGTTTGATGCGTGCATGGACGATCCCAATTGTCTTGCTGCTGAGTTTTGCATCTGGATACACGACATTTTTTGGCATGAAGCAGTTCATAACTGACTGGATTGCTTTAATTATTACCATTGCAGTGCAATCGATCATTGTGATTGCTTCGTATGAATTGGCTGGAAGTCGCTGGAAAGCCAACCGGGTTCGCTTTCTGTTCTTATTACTTTCACTGTTGGTTGCGGTTAGTGTTTCTGTCTCGTTTTCGTATTTCAAGTTCTATCAGATTTCAGAAACTGAATCGATTCAGGGTCAACAGATTACTAATCTAAAAACAGATATCGGTACTTATCTGGTGAGCGTGCTGGATATGAAGAGTGGGATTTTGAGTACCCAGAAAGAAAAAACCAAAGCGGCTGGTGCCGAAGCTCGCAGTGCATATCTGGGGCAGCATCCGACGCAAGTGAATAAATTTCGTAATCAAGTGGGAGCGGGGCCATTCTGGAGACAGTTTAATAAGGTGTATGAACAAGAACAAAAACAACTGGAACAAATGGAAAACAGTTTTTCCGCATTGAACCAGGAGATAAGACAATTAAGAATATCAGTCAATCAACTCGAAACACCGCTACAATCGTCAGCTTATCAGAGTATTGTCAAGAAATTTCAGAATGTGCAATCGTCATTTGATCAGATTGCTAGTGATGCTGGAGCCAATGTACCTCAAGCGCCAACCATGTTGCCCTATTCTCGCTTTAGCAAGTCGGTTAAACCATCATTTTCAATGTGGGATCAATTTGCCTTGTTTCCGTTTTTCTGTGCGTTGATGGTCGATTTTTTTACTATTATATTGTCGTATCGTCTTGAATATACAGCCCCTGCACGATTGTCAGAGGATGAGGAAGATATGGTTTACCGATGCCTGCGCCAATTTCCGGATATTCGAGTTAATCACCGAGACGAATTGGAATTGGTGATTGCCAAGTCACAATTGGAACGTTCGCGCAGGGTTTCTGATTGGTCGCGAGTTTTTGCAACTGCGTTTCTATTAAAGCGCGGATATTTACGCAAAGTTGATGATAACAAGGTCGAGTTTTCTTCAGATTTGTACCCGCTGGTTGCCAGCCGACTGGGGCGAGCAGAGCGGGAGATGGCAAAGCCAGATATTGACACTCCAGCTGTCAATAGTGATCACCAGCAACGTTTAGAGCGCAAGGCGATGGTTTATGGAAAGTAATGCTGTCTTAGACCCTTATATTGAAACAGGCTGGGATCCAGGATTTGAGGCCAATCGCTGGGTCGTTGTATCTCGCATTGGGCCTTTGCTGCAGGTTTATCAACGCCCTCATTTGTATAAAAAACGTATTTATCATGTCTTGCATCACATCCCGGTCACAGATTGGGAGTTGAACTGGAATTTTCAGCTGTTAAGCGATCTTTGTGTGGGTTCAGTGAATCTGGATATACGTATTCAACCCACTATTGAGTACGCGCGCCAGCATCTACAAGCACTACCAGATTTGTCAGCCCATGTGCGCAGTAGCATGGAAAAACTGCTAAAAGAGTCTGTACAGGCTGAGCTTGAGAAAATAGAAAAGGGACGCTGGTTAAATAAAGGTCTGGAATCAATTGAGACAGTGATTGAAGACTTAGCGAATGAGTTGCTAGTCATTCATGAAGTGCAATGCCGGAGCCGCTGCCAGATACAAGCACAATTTAAAAAATTATCCGCAGAACAATTAGATGAGTTATCAGGTCATTTTCAGTTTCATGAGGTTTATCTGGATCTGTTAAGGGTGAATAACGTATTACAAGCACATCATGCAGAACAACAGCATCAGTTAGAGCAAAGCAATCACAAGCAGAAACTGGAACATAAACAAGGTGAGATTGAGCAGCTTAGATTTGCAGAAGAACTGCGCTTAGAACAAGACAGAGATTTAACAAAAGCGCTGATTACAGAATTGGCAGAAGAAGAACGTCGCCATACCATCAAACGAAAAAGTGATGGTCGACAACGCGAAGACGATGTTAAGCACGAGATGGTCTTGAAAGAAATGGAAACTGATGCACAACAACGCGACCAGGAGTTGCGTTTAAAAGCTGCCAAGCAGAAAGAATTGTTGTTGCAACGTGAAGTTGATTTATTAAAACTGGAAGAACAAAAACGACAGTTACAGAAAGTTCTTAATAGCTACGACGTTCTTGACTAGTAGTCTTTCAATCTGATACTGCCTAATCTTAAAGAGCTTTCTCATAAATAGTCAATATTTCATTGAGAGTGCATATGAAAAAGAAATTCATTGTCCGGTTGTCCGATGGTAATTGATATGGGGATCGACTTATTATTAGGTAATATAAGATTGAAAGACCACTAGTGCCGTAACCTGTAAATACGGTAACAATAATAATTCGTCATTCCCGATAAAAGACTTCGGGAATGACGGTTTTTTTAATCACTGAAGTTACAAGATGTAGCACTAGAGGCTGTTCGGGAATAGAAGCCGTAGCGATGGAAAGCGGTTTTGAGTCCATTTTTTCGATAAAAATGAGGCGAATACTCGCTGTATTGAACAAATTTAATCGGAAAAATGTGCCAAAATCCGTTTTTCCACAGTAGGCTTTCTATTCTCCGACAGCCTCCTAGGTGTTTTTTCCTGAGTGGTTGAATGGGTTTCCTCAGTAGACTTTTTTCAGTGTCGCTTTCTCTGGTTCCCATGCTGGAGCGTCACTGCCATTGAGTTAAGAAAATATATTTATAGAGATGGGTCAGTGATAGCGTAACTCAACAGACGGCGTTGTTTATGCAAGCGCTGCTATTGGGTTACGGTGCGCGCATGGTTGATTGAAAATTCAAACCATATTTGTTTTGCGCACCTAACCCAACCTACTGAAAACATAGAAATTATATTTTAACTTAAATGCAGTGATGCTCCAGCGTGGGAGTTTCCACGTTCAAACTCAATGACTATTCTCATTATATTTCATATTTCTCCACTAACCCTTCATTCTCATTCCTTAGCTCAAATAAATAACCGATGGAGCATAAGTCACCAGCCACCCTCGCCAATAGTCTGAGCCGAATGTTTTTGCTTAGTTTGTTGGTGGTGGTTGCAATTGGTATGAGTTTTATGGCGCATACTGAACGGCAGTCAATTATCAGGCAAATGAATCAGCGAGCAGCATTAGCGATGGAGATCATTAATGTCGGGTTAGTTGGTCACGAACTCAATAAGGCTAGTGCAAAGAATCAGCTTTTGACTCAATGGAAAATCTCATTGAATCAGCTGGCTTCGCACCATCACCTCGCAATTCATATCAGTGACGGGAACGATCAGCAAATACTGTATTTTCCAAACCAGAAAAATATCACCAATGCTAATCAGAATGATTCTGATTGGGTCGGTCGCATGTTCTCAGTGAAGTCACAAACGATTAAAAAAACCTTTCAACAGGGCTCATCGCCTGCTATTAAAGTGATGATAGACGCTAGCCCAATGGTCGATGTTGCGCTGATTAAGCAACGTATATTTACTTTTCTGATTCTGATGACCTTGCTGGCTACTTTAGTTTATGCCGCAATTAAAATTATGACAGCTCGATTTCTAAAGGAATTGAATGTCATTAACAATGGCATCAACTATGTCGAAAAAGGCCACTATCGAATGCAGTTGCCGGAATTCTATTTTTCTGAAATAGCCCACATTTCAGACTCTTATAATCAGGCAGTTGATCAATTAGAAAAGGCACGCCGTGAAAATCAAACACTAGCGGAACGATTTCTGTGGTTACAGGAAGAGGAAAGGCAGTTTTTGGCTCAGGAATTACATGATGAGCTTGGACAGTCAATTAGTGCGATCAAAGTAATGTGCGTTACCATGCAGAAAACTGAGCAACAAGCCAGCCAGCAATCGGGCCAAAAAAGCAAGGAATCAGCGCTCGCTTTTCGCTTTAAGTCAATTACAGATATTTGTGATCATCTCTATACAGTCGTGCAGGATTTAATGAAACGTCTGCGTCCAACAATACTGGATGAATTAGGGTTGAAGGCGGCTCTGGAGGAAGTAGTCAATACTTGGCGACAGCGTTATGCTGAGCTGGAAATCAGCTTATATTGTGAAGAGAGTGTCGAAAAGTTCGATGATAATATCAATATTAACGTTTATCGTATCGTCCAGGAGAGTCTGACTAACACTGTAAAACATGCCGATGCGCGTCATATTAATATTAGTTTGCGTGAATATCACAACAGCTCAAGACCTTGGGTGGCGAACACTTATTATCAACTCGACATTGTTGATGATGGGAAGGGTTTTAATGCGACAGATAAACGCTTTGGTTTTGGTCTTGTTGGAATGCGCGAACGCGTTAAGAGTATGGGTGGTACACTAGAGATTAGGAGCTCATGCGGAGCGGGTACAACCATCTCAGTACAAATCCCAGCAAAAACTTAGTTGCTCAGCTTAGGAGCGTGCACGAAATAACTTGAACATTCTGGCTGGTCTTTTTGCTCCTGACGAAACGATCTCAATCGTTGCGTAGAACAACTATGCGCCTCTTGAGATCGTTTCGCCAGAACCAAAAATCCTGGGCCATCATTGTTCAAGTTATTCCGTGCACGTTCCTTACCCTCTATTTTATCCAATAGCTGTGTTGAAAGTGCTCATTTATACCTATAAACTCCGCGCTTTCGCCTTGCTCTTGGACAAAATAGAGGACAATCTGAGCAGCTATGGTTTGCACTGAGATACAATAACAGGATGATAAAAAAAGTGATTAATAAACCGTTATCAGTCCTTTTGGTCGATGATCATGCTGTGGTTCGCGCAGGATATCGAGTGTTATTGTTGGATTCTGATTTAATTGGCGAAGTGTTTGAAGCCAGTAGCGGTGAACAAGCCTGTCAACTATATTTGCAGTCTAAGCCAGATGTTGTGGTGATGGATTTATCCATGCCTGGTATAGGAGGGTTGGAAACAATCAAGCGTTTGAAGCTGCGTGATGAAGATGCCAAAGTGTTGGTGTTCAGCATGTATGAAGAAGCTATTTATGTCACGCGTGCATTGCAAGCCGGTGCCAAAGGCTATATCACCAAGCGCACCGCGCCAGAAAATATGATTAATGCGGTAGAACAAGTCGCAAGTGGCAAAATTTATGTGGATAAACATCTTTCACAGTTTCTTGCAAAAACGACTGAAGGCAGTGTGCTGGATCAGCTCAAACCCAGGGAATTTGATTTGTTTTGCCTGCTGGCGAAGGGTATGACAACCCGCGAAGCTTCGGAAGAACTGGCTTTAAGCTATAAAACGGCTGCGAATTATGTGACTTCAATTAAAACCAAACTCAATGTGCGCTCGCATTCAGAATTGACTTTGCTTGCTCAGCAGCATGGTTTGATTTCTGATGCGTCACTATAACTAAGAAACGTGCATGAAATAACTTGAATATTCTGGATTGTCTTTTTGCTCCTGATTAAACGATCTCAATCGTTACGTAGAATAACTATGCGCCTCTTGAGATCGTTTAGTTAGAAACAAAAATCCTGCGTCATAATTGTTCAAGTGATTCCATGCACGTTTGTATTTTTTCAATCTATTGTTGTGGAGCAATGTTGGTCTTATGCTTAGCGCTGATGCGCTTTGCACGACGCGAATCTCTGACCCACAAATAATACACCACAGCGGTTCCGAGAACGCCCATCATACCTCCAGGAACCCAGAGGATTACGCCGCCATATTGTTGGTCTTCCATACCACTCATCGGGATAGCATCGATCCCTTGGTCATAAACCTGGTAAATCAAAGTGCGGGTCAGAGTGATAATCGCACCAAGAATCGAGTTAAACGTGGTGACAGCCCACAACAAAAACAGACGAATACCATATGAACACCGAGCTGCTGATCTTCTCGGGTCAGAAATAATCCACCAAAAGAAAAAAGCAGTCACAATCATACTCACATGCATCGCATCATGGAGTCCTTGATTCAGCACCGCCCGTTCATGCAGAGCAGGAATTTGCCATACATACAAGGTAGCGATAAACAGGAAGGTTGCCAGGTAGGGCTGAGACAACAGTCGATACAGTGAATAGACAGCTTTGTTTTTGATAATCGGTTTTAAGATGCCGCGACGCGCCCAGGTCGGCAACCCTTGAATCAACACATTCATCGGCATGCTTAAAATCAGCAACCAGGGTCCAAACATCCGCAAAATTAAATGCTCGATTTGATGATTAAAGAAATAATGATCAGAAAGTGGTTCCAGAGGGGATTGCAAAGCCACATACATCAATGCGATACCAAGCAAAAATACGATCGCCCGCACGTAATGAAATGGTTTACCTAGCTGATGACGGCGTATAACTCCGGCAGCATAAACCAGCACAGTAACAATCAACGGAAGTGTAACTATTGGTGTATAGACCCAGGCAGTCCAAGGGTTCTGATCTTTTAGGATAACGCCATGAGCACAAATGGGAGATGTGTAGACTAGCAGAATGGCACAACAAATTAAGTATCTGAGCATAATTGATTTCAGACGATCAGATCTCGCGGAAGTTGAGTTAATACCTTTGTAGGAACAGCTTTAGCTGCGACATAGGCTGATACCGCGCCTAAAGTCGCTTTTATAAAGTAACATTTTTTGTGCAGCAACAGGTGCATGGTTAGCGATGTAACTGTTGCTACAACGCAGAAGACAGATAAAAAGACAAGTAAGGCGGGTGCTTTAGTAGGTTGCGAGTTGCTTAAGATAATACAGTGAGCAGATTATGCAAGCACTGCAGCGAATAGAGCGCCAAATAAAAGCAATATCAGCGCAATTGCGGTATACCAGCCAAATCGAGGAGATGAGTGTTTAGGTGTGTCAGGAGATTCACCTGTAAGGAATGCACTGCTTTGTATGACGATGGTTGCTTCTGGATTTTGATTTAATTGCTTTGGTGTTGAGCGAGGAGTCAAAATCGGTTTGCTATCAACTGGCTCTTTAACATCGCGGTATTGAAGCTCAAATTTAAACGGGATCGATGCAATGGAGATCTTATCACCATGATTCAATTTAACTTGATTGATCTGATCCTTGTTGACGAAAACACCATTCGTGCTGCTTAAATCCTCGATGACCCAATGACCATCTTTAGGGTATACACGCACGTGTTCGCGAGAAACCCGCATAAAATCAATTACCACTGTGTTCGTTTCTGCCCGACCAAATGTCTGTTCAGATTCCTCTAATTCAATTCTCAATCCTTCCAGGCTACTATCAAGAGATGCATCAGTACAGACCAGACGCGCCAGAGGAGGGCTGATGATAATCTTATTGAGCTGATTATCTTCGTCAGAGTCTTGTTTCGGTGAGTTTGTTTGAATTTCCATGATGTCATCAAATGATCAGATAAGGTGTTTTCAGGATGATACCGTGTTTTGAGTGGTTGTTTCGAGAGTTTATTGTAAAATATTTTTAACTTTTTACCTATAATTGTTAAGTTTAGCTGATTAAGGCGGGAATTCTTAGTTGTAGTCATTCTACAGCAAGGTTTCCAACACGACGATTCATAAAACAGCGCGTACACAGGATGCTATATTGTCACATGCGAGAGTATACATGAAGGTAACTGGCAACAAATAACCTACCCATATCATGCAGGTTTTTTTCATCTTCAAGGCGCAGAAATAGCCGCAGAGTCAGAGATAAGTACCTGAGCATCATTAACTTCACATGATTACTTGTCTTTTTTCTCATATTCGGAGTTGCAAAAACAGACTCATAGAGGTATAAATGAGCACTTTCAATTCACCTGATCCAGTGGTCGTTTACGATGCATGGAATGCATTCTGGGTTTCAACTGACGGAACTGAACACAGTCCACCAAAATTTTATAGTTTAAGTCAGGAACCAAAGCCGGAATTCATTGCCTCACAACATACGCAACGTGTTATGCATTATCAATTTCAACGACTTGGATCCACGCGCGTTCCTAGGAGGCTGTCTGAGAATAGAAGCCGTAGCGAGGGAAAGCGGTTTTGAGTCCATTTTTTCGATTCAATGAGGCGAATACTTGTTGTATTTAACGAATTTAATCGGAAAAATGGG
>VAPL010038298.1_pt1 | contig 19825 bp, 23 predicted proteins | sample 3395061 | NCBI WGS metagenome assembly VAPL01 (sample SAMN08290444, study PRJNA428436) | hydrothermal vent metagenome | isolation source: Deep-sea hydrothermal vent chimney 2 | place: Pacific Ocean: Juan De Fuca Ridge | depth 2182 m m | reverse complement strand
TTTATTATTTATTATTTATTATTATTTTGTACTTCTTGAAATTTATAAATAGTTACCATCAAAGCTGAGGCTACATAGATTGAAGAATAAGTCCCAAAGACTACTCCGATTAAAAGAGCTAGAGAAAAATATTTTATCGCTACTCCACCGAAAAAGATAATAGCAATTAAAACTACAATCACCGTAAATGAAGTATTAATAGACCGAGCCAAAGTTTCATTAAGCGAGCGATTGACTATATTTTCAAAATCTTCCTTACCGTTTGATTTCATCAGATTTTCCCGAGTTCGATCATAGACAACAATTGTATCATTAACGCTATAACCTAAAATTGTTAGTAAAGCCGCAATAAAAGGAACTCCTACTTCAATATTAAAGAAATGACCAAGTAAAACAAAAGCTCCCACTGTAATAATAATATCATGAGCTAAAGCAATAATTGCTCCTAAGCCATATTTCCAAGATTTAACTGGATAAGAAATCTTTCTAAACGCCCAAGCAATATATAAAGCAATACCCAATACCGATAAAACAATCGCCTTGATAGCATTAGTTTTTAATTGATCAGAAACTGAAGAGCCAATAAAATCAACACTCAATCGTTTAGCTTGAGGTTTAATGCTTTTAATCGCCTGAAAAACTTTTAAATTAACTGCGTCGCTAGAATTTTTATATTTTAAGATAATTTCTTGACCTCCTACTGGTTTAACAATAAAGCTATCTAACTTTAAATTTTTAACCGCTTTTTGAATTTGAGTTCTAGTTGGAGCAGACTTTTCAAATTTAATTTTCATTTGAGTTCCACCAGTAAAATCAATACCTAATTTAAGTCCCCAAACAGATAAAACTACTAAACTAGCTATCACTAAAGTGCTAGAAGCCACATAAAAATATTTTCTTTTATTAATAATTGAGATCATTTATTTTCTTCGTTAGTTTTATTTTCAACCCTAGCAATCAGCCAAACTCTTTTTTCTAACCAATCGCCAACTGTAAATTCTAAAATTGTTTTTACTATAATAATCGCGGTAAACATTGATACTAAAACTCCAATAACTAAAATAATAGCAAAACCTTTGACAAATCCCGTACCCACTCCAATTAAAATAATTGAGGTAATGATAGTAGAATAGTTACCATCCCGAATACTCGGCCAAGCTCTATTAAAACCTTCCTCAATAGAACCTAGGACATTTCTCCCTTTCTTTAATTCCTCTTTAGTTCTTTCAAATATCAAAACATTAGCATCTACAGCCATTCCAATAGACAAAATAAAACCCGCAATCCCAGAGAGAGTAAAAGTAATTGACCAAGGAGTTAAGGTGGATAGCTTAAAAATTGCAACCATTAAGGCAGTATAAATTAAAAGAGCTATTGAAGCTATCAAACCTAGAAAGCGATAATAGAAAATCATAAAAATTATTACTACACCTAAACCAACTGCTCCAGCTTTAATACTTTTAATAAAAGATTCTGCTCCTAGAGAAGCATCAACGCTGTGTTGTGATATTAAGTGAATAGGAACTGGTAAAGCACCTTCGTTTAATCTGTTAGCTAATTTTTTCGCTCCCGCTATTGTAAAATTTCCAGAAATAACCGCCCTTCCATTAGTAATTTCAGCTTGAACAGTAGGTGCACTAACTAACTTTCCGTCTAAATAAATTGCTACTCGTTTACCAATATTATCTTTGGTAAGCGCTGCAAATAATTTAGTACCTTGATTATTAAATTCTAAAGATACCTCTGGACCAGATAATCCTTGTTGTGGAATTTCCATCTTAGCACTCTTTAAATCTTTCCCTGTTAAACCAGTTGGCACATATTGAGTTTGTGCCTGAGGTTGCATTTCAAGCATAATTAAAATGTGAGCAATATGAACTTCTCGTGAATTTCCTTGACCCCGCTCACCAATCTTCTTGATAATATGCCATCCAAAAATAGATTTTACTAATTTAGGGTAAATTGTTCCATCTTTAAAATTAGGGTCAAAAGCAACTTTCTCTACCGCTGGCAATAGCATGCCTTTTTTGATAAAACCTAGGTCACCACCCTTGTTTTTAGATTCAGAATCTTGACTATTTTCTTTAGCTAACTGATTAAAATCTTTTCCCGCTAGAGCTTCTTGAAGAATTTTTTCAGCTCTTTTTTCTTTTTCAGCATTAATTTTTTCCAAAATTTTAGGTGGAATTTTTTGAACTGTTTGATCCGCTTTTTCTTTTTTAAACTCCAAAAATGGAGTTTCTTTAATCATTGCTTTCGCTTTATCTATATCTTTAACTCCTGCTAATTCAACAACTAGATGTTCTTTATCTCCTGATTTAGTGGTATAAATAAGTGGTTCAGCCACGCCAAAAGCATTAACTCGCCTTTCAATAACATCCTGCAACGCTTGCATAGCTTCTTTCTTTTGATTGAAGCTAACTTTTGAAAGATCGGCTCTATATTCTAAGTGAATACCTCCTTGCAAATCCAATCCTAAACGAATTTTCACTTTATTCAAAAGATTATAAGCTGGCGGGGCAAAAGAAATAATTTTAGGATAAGAAATCACCCCCACAATAAGGGTTAATAAAATAACTGAATAAAATTTTATTAAAAGTTTTTTCCTTAAATTCATATTTTGTATTTTACATCATTCTCCATAAAATGCAACTTTTAGTCTTAGCCTGACCTATTTTAAATAAAACAAAAGATATTTCTTTTTTTGTATTAGTTTCTTTTTATTAATAGTTCTGAAATTACAAAAAAAGCTACAAAGAAATTTAATTTCCTTGTAGCTTAAGATTTAAAAAATCAAAAATCTCTACTATTTTTTAAACCTAGAACTTTTCTAAGTTACTTCTTTGGAATAATCCCGTTGACTCAAACTAGTGGGTAAAATTTATATCTAAGAACCGCCAGAAAAAATGGTTCATCCTTTCCATTAAGAGGAGTCAGAATTTCTGCATCTTTTTCCCATTTTGCATATAAACGATTGTCCATTGCTCCATATATTGTCAATGGACCACAGCTGCTATTCCAGCAGTCGCCACGCTTAGCTGGTTCTCCATCTGGCATCATAAACTGCTTCAATGCCTCATCTGAACAATCCACTTTAATATTTTTAGAAACTAAAGTTAGATTATATTTACGAACAGCCTCAGAAAATGGCTCCTCACTTCCATTGAGAGAATCAACAACTTCTACAGGATCTTCCCATTTTGCATACAAACGATTGTCCATTGTTCCATATATTGTCAATGGACCACAGTTACTATTCCAGCAGTCGCCACGCTTAGCTGGTTCTCCATCTGGCATCATAAACTGCTTCAATGCCTCATCCGAACAATATAACACAACGGTATTTCCAAGTATACTCCTGCACTCTACTTTTTTCATTTTCAATCTCCTTCTTAGCCTAGTTTTATTGATTATTATTTTTAATTTTTAACTTATAATTTCTCCAGGTTACTTCCTTGGAGTAATCCCGTTGACCCAAACTAGTGGGCCGAGCAAAACTGTGAAGCTTGCGCCAAAGAAATCTTAAAAAATTATTCATTAACCAATCCATTTTCAAACCTCCTTTATTTTAAATAACTATTATAAGCTTAATCTGTAGTTAGCTAACAGTCAAGAATTTTTTTAATTTATAGTAATAGTATAGTATTGACTAACTAATTAAATATATACTTACTTTCCGTGACATTTTTTATATTTTTTCCCGCTACCACAAGGACAAGGATCATTTCTCCCAACTTTGCTACTAATAATAGGTTCTTGCTTCGGCGCTTCTATTTTTGAACCTTCTGCCGTTAATTCTGCCTGAGTATTTTCAAATTGGTGAGTGTCTTCTCCTCCGCTATAATTTAAATTATTAGCCGTAATAGTTTCGTCTGTTGGTTCTGAAGGAGCAATAGTAATTTTAAAGATAGTCCGTACAACAGTAGAATGAATGTTATCCAAAAGACTAGAAAACATAATAAAAGCCTCTCTTTTATATTCTACCAAAGGGTCTCTCTGTCCATAGCCACGCAAACCAATTCCTTCACGAAGATAATCAATTTCATCTAAATGATCCATCCAAGTTGCATCTATTGTCTGTAAGATAATAGATCGTTCAATCATTCTTAAATTTTCTATTCCTACTTCTTGCTCTTTCTTGTTATAAGCCTCTTTGATAATACCTACTAGATATTCAGCCATAGCAACATTTTTTTCAGCTAAAGTTTTTACTTTATCATTTTTAATAGCTTCTAATTTTTTTATAACTACTGCATCAACAGCTACAATACTTTTTATATTTTCAAGGACTTCTTCAAGATTCCAATTATTTTCTTCTCCTGCACAATGAAAAGAAATAATCCTATCCACCTCATCGTTGATATATTTTAAAATCTCATTTTTAGTGTCTTTAGCTTTTAAAACTTCTTTTCGTGTTTTATAAACAATTTCTCTTTGTTTATTCATTACATCATCATAGTCCAAAACATGCTTTCTGATATCAAAATTAAATCCTTCAATCTTTGATTGAGCATTTTCAATAGTTTTAGAAATAATTCTATTTTGGATTGGCTGGTCTTCAGGAAGTTTTAAGGTATCCATCATCTTAATCAATTTATCTCCGCCAAACCTTCGCATAAGCTCGTCCTCTAGAGAAACATAAAATTGAGAAACTCCTGGATCACCTTGTCTTCCAGAACGACCTCTTAATTGATTATCAATACGCCGAGCTTCGTGTCGTTCTGTCCCTAAGATGAACAATCCGCCTACTTCTTTAACGCCTTCTCCTAATTTAATATCTGTCCCTCGTCCCGCCATATTAGTAGCAATGGTTACCGCATTTTTCTTACCAGCATCCGTAATTATCGTGGCTTCTTTTTCGTGTTGCTTGGCGTTAAGAACTTCATGTTCTATGCCAAATCGTTTTAATAGAGCACTTAAATATTCTGATTTTTCAATAGCAATTGTTCCTACTAAAATTGGTTGTCCTATTAAGTGGACTTCTTTTATTTTTTTTACAATCGCATCAAATTTTCCTTTTTCCGATTTATAAACAATATCCGGCAAATCTTTTCGAATAAGTTTTTTCCCAGTTGGAATCTCAATGACTTCCATTTTATATACTCTAAAAAATTCCTCAGCAGAAGTAGTAGCTGTCCCAGTCATACCAGAAATCTTTTCATACATTCTAAAGTAATTCTGAAAAGTAATAGTAGCTAAGGTTCTAGATTCTTTTTGCACCATCACTCCCTCTTTGGCTTCAATCGCTTGATGAAGTCCTTCACTATAACGACGACCAGGCATCAATCGTCCTGTAAAATCATCTACAATCATTACTTCTCCCTCCTTCACCACATAATCATGATCTTTTTTAAAAATTGCTTCTGCTTTTAACGCTTGCTCCAAATGATGAACATATTTCATCCGTCCTTGTTCATAAATATTATCTATTCCTAACCACGCTTCAATTTTAGAAATTCCCTTTTCAGAAATAGCCACTGCCTTCATTTTTTCATCCACTTCATAGTCTTCTCCATTTTTTAATCTTGGAACTAATGAAGCAAACTGTTGATACATTTTAGTTGATTCATTATCTGGAGCCGAAATAATTAACGGTGTTCTAGCTTCATCAATTAAAATAGAATCTACCTCATCAATAATTACAAAGTTAGGCTCTCTTTGAGTCATTTCCTCTAAGCTTTGCACCATATTATCTCTCAAATAATCAAAACCGAACTCGTTGTTAGTCCCGTAAGTAACATCAGCCTGATAAGCCTCTCTTCGGCTGACTGGTTTTAGATTTTCCATTTCTACACTAACTTCATCGTTATCAATAATTTTCGGACCATAAATATAAGAAGTATCGTGAATTATGCAAGCAGTGGAAATTCCTAAAAAATGAAGAATAGAACCCATCCAGTTACAATCTCGTTTTGCTAAATAGTCATTAACTGTCACTACATGAACACCTTTTTGAGAAATAGCGTTTAAATAAATTGGCAAAGTAGAGGTTAAGGTTTTTCCTTCTCCAGTTTTCATCTCAGCAATTTTTCCTTGATGAAGAACTATACCTCCCATTAACTGAACATCGTAATGCCGTTCGCCAATCACCCTCTTGGCGGTTTCTCTAACCACAGCAAAAGCTTCTGGCAATAAATCATTTAGACTTTCTCCCGTTTTACTTCTTTTTCTAAATTCCTCTGTTTTACCTTGCAATTCAAGATCTGAAAGTTTTTCTATTTCAGGACTTAAAGAATTTATTTTTTCTACTGTCGGATGTAACTTAACAACCTCTCTCTCGTTGGAACCAAATAATTTATTAAGAAATGACATATTTTATATTTTATTAATTTTAAAAACTTAACTTATCTATTCTACTAAAAAAATACCTTTTGGTCAAAAAAGCTATTCTTTCGTTTTCAAAAGAATAGCCTTCTGTTTTAAGGCGTTAGTTAACTCGCCAAAAAAGATTTTTCTCCCATCATTTTATTAAAAACCAACATTAATGCCAAACTAACTATCCTAATAATAATTGCTTGACCAATTTTCTCAACTAAGAAAAGAGTGACAATAAATGGCAGCATAATCCAACTGCCTATTATCGCCATATACATCAACATGGTCATTACTATATAGGCGATTGGGTCCTGATATTTCTTTTGGCAATATTCTAAAATATCAAACTCTTTCAAAATAAATATTGCCACTAAATCAACTACCAATATACCAAGAACTAAAAATATATAATTTTCCATTTTCCCATCCTCCTTTATTAATAGAATGATAATCTAATAAGGAACTATTTCTTTTATTAAAGCATAAAAAATAAGTAAAAAGCAAATTTTTACTCCTAAGCTTTAGTTTACAAACCTTTTAAAGTAAGCTAAGATTGGATTAATGAAAAGCCAAATAGACGCTATTAAACAAGAATATCAAAATATACAAGAGCAACTCAATTTACCTGAGGTTGTTTCTGATACTCAAAAATTAGCTCAACTTGGCAAAAGACAATCTGAATTAGAAGGAACCATAAAAATAATCAATGAGTTAGAAAGTCTTGAAAAAACTATGCAAGAAAATGCTGATATAGCTAATAATGATACTGATCAAGAATTAAAAGAAATGGCTATGTCTGAAAATATTGAGCTAGCTTCTCAAAAAGAAATTCTTAAAAAAAAGCTTGAGCAAGCATTAATTCCTAAGGATCCTAACGATAATAAAAATATTATTGTAGAAATTAGAGCTGGAGCTGGAGGTGACGAATCAGCTTTATTTTCCGCTGAACTTTTTAGAATGTATTCCCATTTCGCTGAAAAGAATACTTGGCAAATTTCTCTTCTCAATTCTCATACAACTGGCATTGGTGGTTATAAGGAAGTAATTTTTGAAATTAAAGGTACTGATGTATATAGTAAAATGAAATATGAATCAGGAGTACACAGGGTGCAAAGAATTCCAGAAACCGAAAAATCTGGACGAATTCATACTTCTACCGTTACCGTCGCTATTCTACCAGAAGCCGAAGAAGTTGATTTAGTTATCGAAGAGAAAGATATTCGGATTGATACTTTTTGCTCTTCTGGTCCAGGAGGTCAATCCGTCAATACTACTAAATCAGCTGTTCGGATTACTCATTTACCTACTAACTTAATAGTTTCTTGTCAAGATGAAAAATCCCAACTTAAAAATAAAGATAAAGCAATGAAAGTTCTTCGTTCCAGATTACTACAAATAGAAAAAGAGAAGAGAGAAAATAAAGTTGGAGATGCTCGTCGTAGTCAAATTGGAACTGGCGACCGAAGTGAAAAAATTAGAACTTATAATTATCCTCAGGATAGAGTAACTGATCACCGTATCAAAAAAAGTTGGAGCAACTTAGAAGGTATTCTTAGTGGAGATTTAGACAATATTATTCTTTCTCTTCAAGAAGCTGATATAAAATTAAAAATGCAGAAATAAATTTTAGCTAGTAATCTATTTTGAAATATAAAAAATTTTTATATTACTTTTTTATTTAATTATAACTTATCAATCTCTTCTAAAAGAGCTTCTAAAATTTTATTTTCTGGAACAGTTTTTTTTATCTTACCTCGCACAAAAATAGCTCCCGATTTTTTTCCGCCAGCAACTCCAACATCCGCTTCGCGTGCTTCCCCTGGACCGTTAACAACGCAGCCCATTACCGCCACGTGAATATCCTTATCAATTAAAGCTACTGCGTCTTCAACTTTTTTCGCCAATCCAATTAAATCAATTTCTGTTCTCCCGCAAGTTGGACAACTAGTAACAGTTATTCCCCTTTTTCGAAGCTTCAAAGATTTCAGAATTTCCCAAGCCACCTTCACTTCTTCAGTTGTGTCCGCCGTTAAAGAAACTCTCATTGTTGCTCCAATACCATCATAAAGTAAAATTCCTAAACCAATAGATGACATTATTGTTCCTCTAAAGGATGTTCCGGCTTCTGTTACTCCGATATGAAGAGGGTACTTAACTTTTTCGGCTAACATTCTATAAGCCTCTACGGTTCTTTTAATATCAGAAGCTTTAAGAGAAATTAAAATATCTTTAAACTTATACTTTTCTAAAATTTTAATATGCCTCATAGCTGATTCCACCATCCCATTGGCAGTAGCTTTACCTTTGTACTTTTTCAAAATATCCTTTTCTAACGAACCACTATTGATACCAATTCTAATGGGAATTTTTTTCTTTTTAGCCATTAAAACTACCGCTTTGATTTTTTCCTCCGAACCGATATTTCCAGGATTAATTCTTAGTTTATCCACTCCTTGTTTCATAGCTTCCAAAGCTAGCTTATAATCAAAATGAATATCCGCTACTAAAGGAATATGGATTTGTTTTTTTATTTTTCCTAAAGCTTTAGCTGCTTCCTGATCAGGAACCGCTACTCTAATTATTTCACAACCAACTTTTTCTAAATTTAATATCTGCTTAACTGTCATCGCAACATCTCGTGTGTCAGTGTTGCACATTGATTGTATACGAACTGGATTTTTTCCTCCTAATCTATACTGACCAACTTTCACTACACTTGAAATATATTTTTTCATAATAATTATTTTAGAATTATTTTAAGCTAATTATAGCATAATTAATCTAGAAAAATAAACCTTCTTTGGTTTTAAGAAATTAGTCAGGAAAATTTTTCAGTTGATTTTTATTTTTTATTATGCCATTATAAAAGCACTAAATTTACAATAAACTACCTCTAGTCTATTTTATTTATTCTTTCCTAACTTTATTAAAAAATATGAAACAATCACAATTATTTACCAAAACCCAAAAGCAAGCCCCCAAAGATGAGGTCAGTCTAAATGCTCAACTTCTTCTTAGGGCTGGGTTTATTGATAAAGAAATGGCTGGAGTTTATTCTTTTTTGCCACTTGGACTTAGAACACTTAATAAAATAATAGAAATAATTCGCGAAGAAATTAATGCCATAGGAGGACAAGAAATTCTTTTGACCGCCCTTCAAAATCCGAAAATCTGGAAAATAACCGGACGTTGGGACGACGAAGTTTTGGATGTGTGGTTTAAAACCAAAATAAAAACTGGCGGAGAAGTTGGACTAGGAACAACTCATGAAGAACCATTAGTCAATTTAATTAAAAAACACATCAATTCCTATAAAGACCTACCAAAATATGTCTACCAATTTCAAACTAAATTTAGAAATGAAAAACGTGCCAAATCTGGAATAATGCGTCTTAGAGAATTCATTATGAAAGACCTTTATTCCTTCCACGCCAATCAAGAAGATTTAGAAGTATATTATAAAAAAGCTCAAGAGGCTTATCTTAAAATATTTAATCGACTAGGATTAGGAGATAAAACCTATATGACTTATGCTTCTGGTGGGACTTTTTCCCAATATTCCCATGAATTTCAAACGATTACTTCTTCTGGAGAAGACTTAATTTATGTTTGCGATAAGTGTCACATCGCCGTCAACAAGGAAATAATCAAAGATTTAAATCACCAGTGCCCTGAGTGCGGAAATGCTAAATTGCACGAAGAAAAAGCCGTAGAAGTAGGAAATATTTTTAAACTTATGGATAAATTCTCTAGAGCACTAGATTTAAAATATAAAGATAAGGAAGGAAAATCAAAGTCGGTAATCATGGGATGTTACGGTATCGGTCCGCAACGCGTCATGGGAACAATCACCGAAATCTACAATGATAATAAGGGAATTATTTGGCCAGAAGCTGTTGCACCTTTTAATGTTCATCTCATTAGCCTTGGAAAAGATGAGGAAGCACAAAAAATTTACGATGATTTATTGAAAAACAGCATTGAAACTCTTTATGATGATCGTAATGTCCGAGCTGGAGAAAAGTTTGCCGACTCAGATTTAATTGGAATTCCGTATAGAGTCGTAATTAGTGGAAAATCCATTGACGCTGGTGGCGTTGAGTTTAAAAAGAGAAACGAAATAAAGAGCAAGATTATTCCTATCAAAAGTTTAATTTCAAAAATAAAACAGTCATAAACACTAGAAAAATAAAAAATAAATTTATATTTATTTAAAATCTAGTGAAAGAACTTTCTAAAATCACTGCACATATCATTAACGATAAAACTATCCATTATCTAATGTCTATCTTTATAAAAAATAGCGTTGAAACAAAAATTATCACACTCTAATATATCTTCTAAATTTTGTTACTCTTCAAAAATAATTTAGTCTAAAAGTTTTTTATCAAAAATTCAAATTCATTGTCTCGCTCTGGATGAAAAACCAATTCAGTACTATCAACCGAAGAAAGATGCTTAAAGAAATTAGCATCATTTTCAATCCAATCAAAACTGACTAAATACTTAGATGTTTCAAATTTATCTTTGTTAAATTTTAAATTCACTATTCTTAGGAGATCAAGAATAAAAGCCACCAAATTAAATTTTAAATTATATTTTTCTTCCCCAAATCTAATATAGCCAATACTACAATCTCTTTTTAACTTCAGGGCAACCTTAAAGAATGTCGGAAAAAAATGCATATGCTCATGAGAATTTATACCATCAGGATATCTTTCAAACGAAGCCTTAAAATCTTCCAACTGCCTTCTCCAAGCTTTTCTAATTTTTGGAACACTATACTTCCCAATCATAATATCCACTAAAAAAAAAGCTATTCTTTGAAAAATATTAATAGATGGTTCATCCTTTCTTTTGGCGAAAAAATTCTTTCCCAAAAGATGTAAATGTATATCTAGTTTCACGCCTGAATTTAAAAGTTCTCGTGCCTCTTCTTTGGAAATTTTTCCTCCCATCATTACCGCTACTCGGTCAATTTTTCCGACCTTCACCAATTTTAAAATAGCTTGATTGGCTTTTTTACTGACACCAAAATCGTCAACAGCAATTATTATTTTTTCTTTTTTTATACTCATACATTTATCAGTTATTTAATATCTCCCATCTCCTATAATTTCAAAAGTTTTTAATGTTTATCTCACTTTTTATTATTATATCACAATTTAAAATTTACACTATAAAAAGAATTCTTAATTAGCTTGATTTATTTTTTATTATTAAAATTTTTATCTCTAAAATTTATTTAATAAAAAGTGGTGTTTTTCGTAATTACGAAAAATACCACTTAAAAAAGAGCAATCTTCTTTTTATTTTTTTTTATTTTTTTCAGCTAGTGCTAATTCCTTTATTTTTTGAAGAAGTCCTTGATGACACTTTGGACATAGCCCATAGCTATCTGGACTATTAGTTGTCGGGCAATGCATGACACCACAAGATTCACAATAAAGAATTTTTTTCTCCTCTTCTCTGCGACTATCATAACAACCCAAGGCTCCTCTATCCTGACAACCACAACAGACTGTTAACATAACTTCCTTTCTCTGTTTCATTAGCCTTCCTCCTTTTGCATTTAATTTTTTTTACTAGATAATCAATTTAAAACAATAAAAGAAATTTCCAATCAAAAGTTTAGTTAAAATTATAAGTGTATCTACAAAGATAATAACTAGAATTAATCTTATTTAACTCCTACCTTCCTTAATATTTATTTTAACTTCTATTATTCTTTTAAGCAAATCATCAATTACTTCTTCAATTGTCTCTTTTAATTCTAATAGCCACAACACCAAATGTTTGTTCGTCTTCTTTTGTATAAAATTTATAATAAACATTCACTGCCTCATCTAAGCTATTTTTATCAGGAATAACATTTTTTACACCTTCTATTTTCATCATTTCCTTAAAATTTTTATATATTTTTTTTTCAACAATCAAAAACCTGATTTTTTCCGGCTTTAATTCTATGCTATCACCAATGTTTATAGAAGCGAATTTTCCCTTATTTAGACGTCCTTCTATAGTCTTTTTTCCATTCAAAATAAATGAATAATATGGTTCCTGTATGTTGATTGAAATAATTTTCATAATTCTAAAATAAAAAAGGTGGTTTGCTTTTTCAGCCTACCACCTTATTATTGATACTGCAATATAATTTTACTTTTCCCTGTGAATAAGTTTAAATTCAAAAACAATAAGCCCGCCAAACCTCTGGACTTTCCATTTCGGATAGATTGACTCATATTCACGCAACGCTTGTTCTGGTGTCATTCCAGGAACAAGCTTACTAACATTCTCTTTCATGAACATATCCCTAAATGTTTTATATCGCCTAATCTCAATAATTTTAACAATTAAGGATACTTTCTCCCAAAAAAATTTCACAACGTTACCTTTTTTGATGTTTCTGATAAATGGATAATTAACTCTACATTCCAGAGTCTTATTCTCCGAATCAACCATCATTAAATATTTGCGTTTAAATCTTAACTCTTTCACTATATAACCTCCATTTCAAGTATTATTTCAGTAGCGTCTTGTCTATATTTACCCAACTTTTTATCAACAATAATAAAATCTGCATGAGTAAAAAAATTCAGAGATTCCTGCTTGCTGTCAGACACTGTGACTTTTATCTTCTTGAAACCAAGTTCTTCTGCTACGTGAATAGCTTTAGCAAGTAATTTTTTACCATATCCAAGTTTTTTATGTCCATCAAAAATCAGAAGTGTTGAAATTTTTAGATATAGATTAGCTGGATTAGCTTTGAGAGACAAAAATCCAGCCACCTCATTGTTTTTTGATACTAGGGCAAAGGCATATTTAAAACCTTCTCCAGAAATCCATTCATGCAAAGCTTTTGACTGATCTCCATACAAAGGCTCAAGTATGCCAAAAGCTATTACTCTAAGAACTTTTCTATCATCTTCACAAACTCTTCTTATTTTCATCTTCTCCCTCCTTTTTTCTTAGTAAAATTTTTTTAAATAAGATTCATTTTTATCCATATATTCAACTATTCAATTGTAAATTTGTGAGTAAGTTTACTCAACATATAAGTTTAATATAAAATAAGCACTAAGTCAAGCTTTACTATTATTTAAAGCCTTTGATGAAACAAAGACAGCCATTTTAAAAATGACTACCTCCAAAACAATAAAAGAGAATCAAGCTTCCGTTAAGAAATTTGGGGATCCTCACTTTATTATTAATCTGCATTTACTTTTATTTGTCAAAGAGTATTCTAACAAACCAAACTCGCAAGTTCACAAAAGTAGAACCTATCAAATCTTCCACTTATTTCATTTCTTTGTGTAAAGTATGCTTGCGACATTTTGGACAATGTTTTTTTAACTCTAATTTTTCTTTGATAGTTTTTTTATTTCGGGATGTAAAATAATTAATATTTTTACAAACTTCGCATTTCATCTTCACTAAATTTTCTCGTGTCATAATTATTATATTAAATATGTTAAATTTTAATTTCGATTAATTTTATTACCTACTAAACTATTTTTCCTCAATAATCCCTGAGCCGAGACCGGGACTTGAACCCGGGACCCCGTCCTTACCATGGACGTGCTCTACCAGCTGAGCTATCTCGGCGTAGAAACCTCCGTTCTCTATCTATAATAATAGCCTGCTTTTTACAATCTTGATGTGGGCCGGGACGGATTTGAACCGCCGTAGACTTACGTCGCCTGATTTACAGTCAGGTGCATTTAACCACTCTGCCACCGACCCCTAATTAAATTCCATCATTACTGAGCCTGAAGTCGGATTCGAACCGACGACCTACTGTTTACAAAACAGTTGCTCTAACCAACTGAGCTATTCAGGCAAAATCATTTTTAAATTTATTCGCCAAGTTAACTAGCCTTTAGATTTTTTAACTTTCTTGGCGAAAAAATAAAACACTTCCTGAGAACTATTTGCTCAGCAATCGTTCTAATCTTTTCATTTTTATTTTAACACTAATATTTTTATTATCAAGTCTTATAACTTGCTTAAAACATTCTTTAGCATACTCCCAGTTCTCAATCTCACTATAATATTCTCCCAATCTTTCATAAGCTTCAATATCCTTTGGATTAACCGCGATTCTATCAATTAATATCTTTTCAAAAATATCTTTTCTCTCTCTAATTTTTTTAGGTGTTACTACTCTTTTACTAACTATTGGTTTAATAGCTTTTCTAATTTCTCTTTTTCTAATAATCTTAGCCTGTTTAGTAACTTCTTTTTTTTGTAATTCACTATTCTCCTCTATTAGTTTATTAAGATATTCCTCATTATGCACATCAATCAAAGTATCCCCTTCCTTATTTTCTAAATTTTCTAACTGTTCTAATTCTTTTCTTTCTGCTAATTTTTCTTTCTGTGCCTTTTTAATTTTTAGTTGCTTTTTCCAATCAATAAAAAATCTTTTATTTTCTTGAAAAAATATTTTTAATTGATGAATTTTTTTAATTAAAAGCAAGCCGATTATGGTTACTATTTTTTGCTTCTCAATCATTTTTACTGAATGAGTATAATATGTTTCAGTGTTATTAATCTTCTTTTGGGCTTCAGCTAAACGAGCTATTTCTGGAGCTTTTTTCATTAAGAATAGAATTATTCCTAATAAACTTAAGACTACTATGATTGGAGGTATAATTGAGTAAAGCATAAACTATTTAAAATCTTCTTTTTTAAGAATTAGGTATTTTCCACTTTGAGTTTTTACTTTGATTTCCTGAGTAGGAACAATAATTTCTACAACAGTTCCCTTCCCTTCCTTGGTATCAACAATACTATATAATTCTGGCATTCCTTCTAGCATTTTTTTATATTGTTCCGCTTCATAAGCTAAGCAACACATTAACCTCCCGCAAAGTCCAGACATTCTCTCTGATCCACGATGAGCAATTTGTTGCACCCTAGCCATATCAGTAGTAATACTTGGAATACTACCCGGAAATTTGACACAGCATAATTCTCTACCGCAAATTCCATAGCCACCTAGCTTTCTGGCCTCATCACGACTGCCAATTTGTTGCATCCTAATTAGCTTCTTTAAATCCCTAGATATATTTTTAACTAAACTTCTGAAGTCCACTCTTCCGTCAGCTGTAAAAATAAAAATTACTTGTTTCCCATCCAAGCTTATTCTAGCGTCAATAATTTTCATTGACAATTCAAGCTCTTTGACTTTTTTCCGACAATGTTTAATGAATTCAGATTTTTCTTTTTCATGTTGCTGATAAACTATCTTGTCACGCTCTGTGGCTATTCTAATAATTTTTTCTTGAGGATTATCCTTAGTTTTAACATCAGTTTTTAAAACAACTCCGATTTCATTGCTATTTTCCATTGGGATGATAACTTTATCATCTTCTTTAACCCTGAAATTACTTCCAAATAGTCTAGGATTTTCCCATAAATATATATTGACTAGAATTTTTATCATAATATCTTAAACTTTTAAATTAACCGCCTCAAAATAAATTAAGTTAATAAAGCCACCTTTATTCCAAAATTATAATTCTAAACGATTAAAACTAGCGACTTGAATATTCTCTCCTATCTTAGAAATTGTTTGAGTAATCAACTCTTCAATAGTTTGTTCTGGATTTTTAATAAAAGCTTGAGTTAATAAAGCTTTTTCCTCTCTAAATTTTTTCTCTTTTTCAATAATAATCTTGGCTATCATTTCTTTGGTTTTTCCTTCATTTTTAAGCTTCTCTACCCAAATTACTTTTTCTTTCTCAACTATTTCCAAGCTAACTTCTTCTGGTTTAATACATTGTGGATTCATAGCTGTGATATGCATTGCAATCTCTTTAGCTAATTCTTGAAAATCACCATTCAGCGCCACAAAATCGGTTTCGCAAAGAAGCTTTACCATTGCTCCTACTTTTTTATTAGAGTGAATGTAGCTAGCAATAACTCCTTCTTGAGTTGTTCTAGTTAATTTTTTAGAAGCTTTTTCAGCTCCTTTTTTTCTAAGAATTTTAATGGCCTCAATCTCATTTCCTTGAGCTTCATCTAAAGCCTTTTTGACATCTACTATTCCGGCACCAGTTTGCTCTCTTAGTTGTTTTATTTTTTCTAAACTCATAATTGTTTTATCTATTAACCAATTATTTTTAATTTTATTTTTTAGCTATAACGGACTTTCTTTGTTCCTTACCATCTAAAACAGCCTTGCTAATATAACTCAACATTAATTTCAAAGATGAAATTGCATCTTCATTAGCTGGAATTGGATAATCAATATTTTTAGGATTAACATTAGTATCTACAAAAGCAATAATCGGAATATTTTTTTGATGAGCTTCTTGAATAGCTAAATTATCTTCATTAACTGAAGTAGCAAAGATAGCTCCTGGAAATTTTCTCATCTCCTTAATTCCACCCATTCTTCTTTCTAATCTTTCTAGCTCTTCTGCTTTTTTCACTTGTTCAAACTTAGTGTATTTAGCATACTCTCCTTGTTCCATTTTTTTAGTTCCTTCTCTTAAATATCTAGTTCTAGTTGATATCATTGAAAAATTAGTAAAAGTTCCGCCTAGCCATCTTTCATTAACATAAGGCATTCCGCACTTTTCTGCCACTTCTTGAATAATTTTTTTAGCTTGTTTTTTAGTCCCAATAAATAAAATGTCTTCATTTTTGGCGACAGTTTCCGCAATAAACTTCATTGCCTCTTTGAGCATTATTTGAGTTTTTTCCAAATCAATAATATCAATATTATTTTTAGTAGCAAAAATATACTCGTTCATTTTAGGATTTTTTCTAGATTTATGATGTCCAAAGTGTACCCCGCTTTTAAACATATCTCTAATACTGACTTCTAACTTTGAAAAATCCACACTAGAAAAATAATCCCCCAGGGGATTCTTTTTTACCACTTTTGTTGCAACTTTTGGAGTTGACTTTTTTTCTTCTTGTTCCATATTTTTTCCTTTATTAATTATTTCAATTTAACAAATAATAAATTTAATTAAATTGAATCCGCTACTTTTTTATTGTTATAAATAAGATAACTAGTTTCTTTATATTTCTTTTATTAGAAACAGGAAGGAAACTTAAAAAAGTATGAGTTTTATGAAAACTTAGTAAATAAGCTATCCTCTTCATTTAATAGCTTTACTCAAGTTACTTAAATAATATATCAGTCTAGCGACCACTTGTCAATTTTTATCTAATGTGCTAGATTACTTGAGTATATAAGCTAACTAAATCGGACTCGTTCTTTCGCCTAAAACAATTTAGTTTTTGACGGAAACAATTCTGAGATATTAATACTTTATGAAAAAAGATATTCATCCTAAATATTATACTGAAGCCAAAATAACTTGTGCTTGCGGTAATGTTATCATAGCTGGTTCAACTGTTCCTGAAATGAAAATTGAAATTTGTTCTGCTTGTCATCCTCTTTATACTGGCAAAAAGAAACTTATGGATACAACTGGACGAGTAGAAAGATTTAAAAATCTAACCAAAAAAACAGCTAAAAAGAAAGCTCAGACTGAAAAAGCTACCGAACAAGCTTTAGCTAAAAAGAAAAAAGCAACTAAAAAAACTGCAACTAAAAAAGTTACAGCTGAAAAAAAATAGTTTTTTAAATTTTTTCTATCAAGATACTCAGTTTTTAACTGAGTATCTTATTTTTGAGTAAATTAAATTTATTTCCACTTTAATAAAAATTCATTCTAAAGAATAATCTTAGCAATTGAAAGAACTACTTTTTGGCTATTTCATTCTACCTAGTTTTATTTAATTTTAAATTCAACTATATTTTTAAATTTTTCTTGTTAATTACTTTAAATAATATTTTATTTTTTAATTAGAATTTAATTAAATTCTAATAGTTTACACTCGTTTTCTTCAAATAAAAATCTCTACCTTAAATAATCAGGCAGAGATTTTAAAAGTAATCTAATTTTTAATTTAACGCTTAGCCCATTGAGGTGATTTTCTAGCTTTTTTCAAACCAGGTTTCTTTCGTTCAACCTCTCGGGCATCTCTTTTGAGAAATCCTTCACTTTTAAGAACCTTCTTTAAGTCTTTATCCAAAATTACTAAAGCTCTAGCAATCCCCAACCTTATCGCTTCAGCTTGAGCACTTACCCCTCCACCGACAACTTTAATAACTACTTTAAATTTATCATCTTTTCCAGTCAAAGCTAAAGGAGCATTAATAATATCCTGATGATTTACAATAGGAAAATAATTATTTATTTTTCTTTCATTAACAATAATTACATTTTTAGAAGTTTTAGTTGGAAAAAGTTTAACTTTGGCAATAGAGGTCTTCCTTCTACCAATCGCATAGAAATAACGGGAAGATTTTTTTTCTTCTTGAGTTTCCTTTTTCACTTCCTGGCTAATATCCTTGGTTTCTTGAGTTTTCTTTGTTGTCATACTAATTGTTTACTTAAATTATACAAAAATTTAATGGGTTATTTCTATCTTATGATCATGTTCATTATCCTTATAGACCAAAAGTCTAGTCATCATTCTATCTCTTAGTTTATTTTTAGGAAGCATCCCATAGACAGCTTCACTAATTACTTTTCGAGAATCTTTTTCAATTTTTTCCTTTAGTTTAACATCTCTCATCCCTCCTGGATAACCACTATAGTAATGGTACATCTTATCTTCTAATTTATTCCCAGTAACTCTTAGCTTATCAGAATCAATAACCACCACGAAATCACCCCCGTCTATATTAGGAGTAAAATCAACTTTATTTTTACCTCTTAATACTTTAGCAATTTCTGTTGCTAACCTTCCAAGTATTTCTTTTTTTGCATCAAATAAATGATATTTTCTATTAATCTGTTTTGCCATAAATTTTACTATAGTTTACTTAGATTATAAAGAATTAGACAAATTCTATAATAGCTATTTTAGCTCCATCGCTTTTTCTAGGAGCTAATTTAATAATTCTAGTGTATCCGCAATCCCGTTCATCAAACTTTTTTAAAAATTCTCCAGTTATTTTTTTAACTGCCATTGCTGGTATTTCATTCCGTAAATTTCTAAGCACCGCCACTTTCTTAGTAGCATCTTGAGTTTTTTTAGATTTATTAATTAGCTTATCCATCTTTGGCTTTAGTTCTTTAGCTTTAGCTTCAGTAGTTTTAATTCTTTCCTGCATTATTAAACTACCAAGCATTGTTCTAAACAAAGCTTTTCTTTGACTTCTCACTCTTCCTAATTCTCTTTCTTTTTTTAAATGTTTCATTGGTCTTTATTGAACTATTTTACCGATTTATATTAATTTTAAATCAATCAGATTATTAATCTCTTTTTTTTAAATTTAATCCAAACTCTCCAACTGCTTTCTTAATTTCTTTAATTCCTTTAGCCCCCATTCCATCTAACTCACCTAGCTCGTCTTCATTTAAATCAACAATCCCTCCTATATTTTTAATTTTTCCTTTTTCTAAAGAATTTAATGTTCTAGTAGAAAGACTTTTTAATTCAACTATTACTATTTTTCTTGGATCAATAGCTTTTT
>VAPL010097612.1_pt1 | contig 19826 bp, 19 predicted proteins | sample 3395061 | NCBI WGS metagenome assembly VAPL01 (sample SAMN08290444, study PRJNA428436) | hydrothermal vent metagenome | isolation source: Deep-sea hydrothermal vent chimney 2 | place: Pacific Ocean: Juan De Fuca Ridge | depth 2182 m m | reverse complement strand
CAACGCCCGCAGCATAATCGCGTCCAGTGCCCCTGCATTTTCCTGCAACGCACCCGGAGGGCAGCCAACCGTCACCACCCCCGCCCCAATCCTTAGCGCCCCCCGCGCCGCCAACCGAGCCGCCCCGCCTTTGCCAACGCCACCGGACAGGATCAGGGCATGGCCGTGGGAGTATTTGTTGTTCAGCCCAGAGTGTTTTTCACGAAAATCAAACTTAATATCATCCAGCAATTCAATTTCGTTCAGCAGCCGAAAATCACAATATAGTCTGGTATTCCCCAATCCAATATCCTCTCGGACGACTTTTCCACAGTCCGCCGGGCCAAGAAAGAGGAAGTGTCCTGGTTTCCAGGTATGGAACGTCACGGTTAGCGCTGCTTCAAATGCCTTTTCATCACCAAGAGAAATGCCCGAATCTGCGCAGATACCGGACGGCATATCTATTGAAACGACCCGTTCCTGCAAAAATAACAACTCGTGGCCGGGTAAATCGACAGGTTCGGAGAAAAGCAGATCGGCAAGTTTCGTGTATTTACCGCTAAGGCCTTTGTTGAGGCCAATACCAAACAATGCATCAACAATGACGTCAGCAGATTCAAACGGCGCACGGTTTTTTGCTTCGCCAGACACCTCCCCCATCTCCCGCCACCGCTCATAATTCACCTTCGCATCCGGTGGCAGCTTCCCGGCGTCCCCATACAGAAACACTTCCACCTCCCAGCCCTGCTCTTTCAGCAACCGCGCCACGACAAACCCGTCGCCGCCATTATTCCCCGGCCCGCACAGCACCACCGCCCGGTGGTCGGTCTTCGCCAGTTCCGGCCATTCCTCAAATATTGCCTCGACCACGCCCTGCCCGGCCCGTTCCATCAGCTCCAGCCCGGTCACCTCACCGCTGTCAATCGCCGCCTTCTCAATGGCGCGCATCTGCGCCGCTGTCAGAAGTTCCGTCATCCCAAAGCCTCAAATGTTTTCATTCCGCACTTAAATCACGCGAAACGCACAATATTTAGGCAAACACGCTAGAATCACCAGCGCGCGCCGCCTGCCCGCAGCATAACAATTTGTCGCGCCGATATAGAAGTGGCACCTGCGAGTAGTAACGCACACCGCAAGGGGACCTGCCGCCATGAAAAAAATCGAAGCCATAATCAAGCCGTTCAAACTGGACGAGGTCAAAGAGGCCCTGCAAGAGGTCGGCGTGCAAGGTCTGTCCGTCATCGAGGTCAAGGGTTTCGGCCGCCAAAAGGGCCACACCGAGCTGTATCGTGGTGCTGAATACGTTGTCGATTTCCTGCCCAAGGTTAAAATCGAAGTCGTGCTGGCCGACGATCAGGTCGACGCGGCGGTTGAGGCAATCATCAGTGCCGCCAACACCGACAAGATCGGCGACGGCAAGATATTCGTCTCGACCATTGAACAAGCCATCCGCATCCGCACCAGCGAAAGCGGTGAAGACGCGCTGTAACCCCATTCGCTGCCCTGGACCTGTTCAGGGGCCTCCCGTAGAGAAAGAAAGACACCATCATGTCCATCAAATCCGTACTAAAAACCATCAAAGACGAAGATGTTGCCTACGTTGACATCCGTTTCACCGACCCACGCGGCCAGTTGCAGCATGTGACGGTCATTGTTGATGAAGTTGACGAAGACTTCCTGGAAGAAGGCTTTATGTTTGACGGCTCAAGCATCGCTGGCTGGAAATCAATCGACCAGTCCGACATGAAACTGATGCCCGACTGCGATAGTGCGTATATGGATCCGTTCTACGCTGAAAAGACTCTGTGTATCCATTGCTCGGTGGTTGAACCAGATACTGGCGAAAAGTACGAACGTGACCCTCGCGGCACCGCTGAAAAAGCCGAAGCATACCTGAAATCAACCGGTATCGGTGATATTTCCTACTTTGGCCCGGAAGCAGAATTCTTCCTGTTCGATGATGTGCGTTTTCAGGTCGGCATCAACAAAGTTTCCTATGAGGTTGACGCAATAGATGCCTCATGGAATTCCGACACCGAATACGAAATGGGCAATACCGGCCACCGTCCGGGTATCAAAGGCGGCTATTTCCCGGTGAACCCGATTGATGACGGGCAGGACATCCGCTCGGAAATGCTGTCCACCATGAAACGCATGGGCATCAAGGTTGATAAACACCACCACGAAGTCGCGTCCTGCCAGCACGAACTTGGTATGGTTTTCGGCTCACTCACCCATCAGGCGGATGAGCAGCAAAAATACAAATACGTGGTCCATAACGTGGCCCAAGCCTATGGAAAAACTGCCACCTTCATGCCCAAACCCATCGCGGGCGATAACGGCACTGGCATGCACGTAAACATGTCAATCTGGAAAGACGGCAAGCCGCTGTTCGCCGGCGATAAATACGCTGACCTCAGCCAGGAGGCCCTGTGGTTCATCGGCGGCATCCTGAAACACGCCAAGGCGTTGAACGCCTTTACCAACCCGGCGACCAACAGCTACAAGCGCCTGATCCCCGGCTTTGAAGCCCCGGTTCTGCGCGCCTATTCCGCGTCAAACCGCTCTGGTTGCGTGCGTATCCCATGGGCCGAAAGCCCGAACGCCAAACGGGTTGAAGCCCGCTTCCCCGACCCGGCCGCCAACCCCTACCTGTGCTTTGCCGCGTTGCTGATGGCTGGCCTTGACGGTATCAAAAACAAAATTGATCCCGGCCCCGCGTCCGACAAAGATCTTTATGACCTGCCACCGGAAGAGCTTGCCGGCATCCCAACTGTTTGTGCGTCATTGCGTGAAGCTCTGGACGAGTTGGAAGCCGACTATGACTTCTTGCTGGCCGGTGACGTCTTTACCAAAGACCAGATCGAAGGCTATGTGGAACTGAAATGGGAAGAGGTTTATGCCTATGAGCACACGCCACATCCGATTGAGTTCAAGATGTATTACGGCTGCTGATCCCAGCGAAAATAGATACCAAAGGGCGTCCCAACGGGCGCCCTTTTTTTTGACGCCGGTCGAAAAATTAGACCGCCAAAATTAGACCGCAGATATACCGTTTTATAAAAATTTGTTGCAAAATCAGCAACATCTTGTAGCCTAGGCCCTATTATTGTTTGTTATTTTATTGAGGTCCTCGAATGAAAGCTCTAATTTTTAGTGCGATTTCTACTTTGTTTTTCATGGGCATGAATGCCTCCGCCGCAACTGTACAAGTGGATTGGACCGGTGCGCCACCCAGCTCAACTGCTACCAATGTTTGGAATTATTCCCAAAATGGATTTGATGTGACTGCCCTCACATTATTGGGCGGTGGTATACCTGTCCAACTTGGCGATCTTACTACAGGGGGCGGGCTTCCTGTTAACCCTGCAACTCAGTATAGCTTTACGCGCAGCGGTGGCGGGTCGTTTGATCTCACCGGAATGGATCTGGGCGCCGCCTATTCAGGATACGCGACCATAATTGACCGCCACATCGGCGGTTTTGGCGGAACAGTTGTCAGTCAGGTGCTGCCATATTTTTGGAATGCTATTAAGTTGGTTGGTATTCACACAGATGGCTCTGTTTTGACGAATACGTTTTCGCCCTGGAACATGATCGACACCAGCGGTCCGGCTACATTTTCTTATCCTGCAAAATCGAAAGCAGGTAATAACCTGTTTGGTCAATTGGATTTTGGCACCAATTTTAACGACTTGGTATCTTTGACAATTTCCCTAGTCGACCCAACTATAACTTCACAATTTCTTGGCAATAGCAGTGACCCTTTTGGGGCTGATTTTCAAAACTCATACTTTTGTGATCAACAACAGCTAAATCAATACGACCCTGCGCTGGGCATAGGTTCTCTTTGCGCAGGGGGAGCGACCAGTGATGAATATAGCTTTTTTCTAAGTAGACTTGGCACACGCAATGACAACGCAGCACTGAGCATCAATTCTTTCACTTTCAATACCGTTCCCATTGCCGTAGTTCCGGTTCCCGCCAGCTTACCCATGCTCGCTGGCGCTTTGGCTTTATTTGGGGTACTGCGCGGTCGCTCAAAGCGAGCATAACCAAAGCCCCAAAGGAACAGTTGCAGAGATCGTCGCAAATTCCCCCTCGTTGAGCCGATACGCTTCAGCTACGCTTCCTGAATGGACCATAAGGCATTCCTTTCCACCCTGCCCGACGACGTCACGAGCCGGCTTAGCAAACGGCGGAATGCCGGCCCGCTTCTACACCTCGCGGCCCATCTTTCCCTGATCCTGTTCACCGGCACTTTAATCACAATCCGCATTCCCTTCTGGCCCCTCCTCCTCCCCCTCCACGGCATCTTCCTGATCTTCCTGTTCACCCTGGAACACGAAGCCACCCACAAAACCCCCTTCGAAAACGAGCGTCTGAACGAATGGGTCGGACATGCAATCGGGCTGATAATATTCCTGCCATTCCTGTGGTTTCGCTACTTCCACCTGGCGCATCACCGCTACACTAATATCCCCGGGAAAGACCCGGAACTGCTCGCCGGGGCCAAGCCAGAGGGCTGGGTCAGCTACGTCAAATATGTCTCTGGTATCCCCTATTGGGCGGCGATGGTCACCCAGATCATTCGCAACGCAATGGGCCGCGCCGATGCCACATACTTGCCAAAATCCACCCATCCCCGGCTAAAATCCGAGGCCCGTCTGATGCTGGTTCTCTACGCTTTTGCCGTATTTAGCCTGATCCTTAGCCCGTTCCTGTTCTGGGCCTGGCTGCTGCCAATACTACTTGGCCAGCCAATCTTGCGGCTCTACTTGCTGGCAGAACACGCCCGATGCGCCATTGTTGCCGACATGTTCCAAAACACCCGCACCACCTATACCACTAAATTCATTAAGTTTTTAACGTGGAACATGCCCTACCACGTCGAACACCATACAATGCCAAACGTACCCTTTCACAATCTGCCCAAGCTGCATGAATACATGCAAATCCATCTGACAATCACCGAAGATGGCTACGTCAAATTCACCCGGGAATATGTCCGTGATTTTCGACAACCCAACCGTTAACATTTATTGAACTCGGCGTAATTCGCGCGCTTTTTGGTCCCAATGTTGCCAGAATCCCACCCTAGGTTGTATCCGGGATGTCTGCCATGAGGGAATGATGAAGTCTGCCAATACCACTTTGCTTTTCGTAGGTCATCCGGTGCTGGTTCTTGACCATTTCGCCGAGACTCTGAATGCCCGGTTGCAGGAAATTTGCGGACCGTTTGAAGAATGCTCCCCCGAAAACAATGCCATAGCCGCGTTTCGTTGTCCCGGCATGACAATTACAATTTCTGACAATCCGATTCCGCTAAGCGCTGACAATTTCAAGAGCGCGCTGGATTCACCGCTGTCAAATCCCTTCATTGGGGTCCTGTCACAAGCCCTTGCCCGCCATACCCGGCACATGTTGGTCACGGTTCAGTCTGACCCAAAATATCCCGCCGCCACCCTTAAAATGCTGCAGGTAGCCCACGCCGCCACGACATTCATGACCGAGCGACACAACCCGGCCGCCCTACATTGGGGTCAATCAAACCAGTTGCTTACCGGCGCTCAATATTTGCTGCTGTCTGGCGAAACAACGCCCTGGGCCCTGTTCGCCAAAGCCCGGATCGTCGATATGGGCCAGCCCGATCAAATGGTACGCAGCCACGGTTTGTACCTGGATGGTGCGGCTGAATTCATCGGCCAACCAATTCGCTTCGCTGAAACCACCCAACAAGTTGACGTCATTCACGCCGCGTCCCTGTCTTTTTTGCGCCACGCCGTGGAAACCGGATCCCCAATCCCAGACGGACATAGTTTTGGCCCCAAAGGTGGCCGCACATTTCTGGTAACCCACTTGGCTGCCAGCACGGATATACCCGACGGTATGTTCGAACTATCGGTTGTTGAAGACAACACCGATGAGGTCTCGGGTGATCCTGCTCGCTTACCCGAGACCACCCGTACACAAGACGCCATAATGGCGCCACCTGCCCTTGCGATGCTCACATCGGAGCAGCCGGCCGAACAGGAGCGCACCCGCAGCGTAGCTATCAGCTATTTGATGCTGGTACTGGCGCCACCTCTTGGGGTTTTTCTGTTGCTGACCAATGCCATTTTTGGGGCAAATGCCTGGCGCACCGGGTTTGTTGCACTGACATCTGTGGCCATTGCACTGGTTCTTGGAGCCTACACATTCCTGAACGTCAATGTGGAAAACACGGCCGTGTTGTTTGATACAGAAGTGATTGAATCAACCGTTCTCGGCCAACTTAGCAATTGAGCTGACCTGCTGCTCACTCAGATCAACACGGCGCACCACATAGGTATGTATCGAAAACACTACCGCCTGTGAATTTTCCAGTCGCAACAGACTTTGACGCTCAGAGCGCACAAAGGCCGCGTCATTGTCCGTTGTCGGGCGCGGTGCATGTTCGAAATGCGGGGCAAACAGCGTTGGATATTCGTAGAATAAGACATTGGCCCGCCACAGCGGTTGTTCGACCCGGATGGCATCAAACATTCGCTGCACCCGGCGGGCAATGTTAGTGTCATAGCTGGGCACCGGGTCGTGAATGCCAATGAGCGGGCGCATAAATTTTTCGGCCAAGGTCCAGCCCGCCGGAAAACACAGAACTGCGCCGCTCAGAACGTGTTCGTCGCCAATCTTTTGCATCAGGCACAGGTCTTCCTGTATTAACTGCCCGGCAGTTGCCAGCGGGTCAGATCGATCAATCGCGACGGTAACACCATCCGGGCGTTTCACGTTGCACTTTGAAATCACGTAGTCAGGGTTGGACAACAATGCGCTAATAACATGATCCAACAGCTCGCTTGCCGCATCTTGCGCCATTGGATCCAGCATCAAAACCTTATCGCGGTTTTCAGCAATCATCTGATCGCGTAGCGCCATCTGCCCGCTAAACGCATCATCCACCTGCAACCAGTTATCCCAGTCCAGCGGCTGTATTCCGGGCAAACGCGCCAGTGCGGGATCAGACCAAAGGGAACGGGGTAAATGAGTTTGCAAAACCGGCTTCATAACCGCACACAACCACGTATTCGCCAGCCCTTCACCCCAAAAACGACCACGCCAGTCGGTTTTGGAAAGGATGTCCCAACAATCCTGCCCCAGAATAAAAATAGGGAGAACCAACAATGGCAGAGCATTTCCGCGACACACGAAAAATCGACCCAAGCAAAGGCAAAGCACTGGGCGACGGCACACCAAACGACGCTGACCGAATTGAAATCGGCCCGACGCAACTGGCGTTTCGCGAATGGGAAGCGGCAGGGCTGGAATTGCCCAATCTCGAACGGATGCGAAAACACCGCTGGGAACGCCTGACCCAGCATATCGTTGATCGCGGATATGGCGGCTTGCTGATGTTTGACCCGATGAATATCCGCTACGCCACTGACAGCACCAACATGCAGCTATGGAATGCGCACAACCCTTACCGCGCCGTATTGCTTTGCGCCGACGGATACATGGTGATCTGGGATTTCAAAGGCACCCCATTCCTGACCTATTTTAACCCGCTGGTACGCGAACAGAGAACCGGTGCGGACATGTTCTATTTTGCCCGTGGCGACAGGATTGACGCCGGAGCGAATGCGTTTGCGCAAGAAATTAATGAACTGATGAAAGCACATGCGGGCGACAACAAGCGCCTCGCGGTCGACAAAATCATGGTTCCAGGTCTGCGCGCCCTAGAGAGCCTTGGATTTGAAGTGATGGAAGGCGAAGAAGTCACCGAAAAGGCCCGTTCAGTCAAAGGGGCGGACGAAATTCTGGCGATGCGCTGCGCCAGCTTATCCTGCGAAATCGCGGTTGCTGAAATGGAACGCGCTACGCGCGCAGGGGTACCGGGTGGCGATATGTCAGAAGACGACATCTGGGCCGTTCTGCACGCCGAAAATATCCGCCGCGGCGGTGAATGGATCGAAACCCGCCTGCTGGCATCCGGCCAGCGTACCAACCCGTGGTTTCAGGAATGCGGGCCTCGGATTGTCCAGAACAACGAAATCGTCGCCTTTGATTCTGACCTGATCGGCTCTTACGGAATATGCGTGGATATATCCCGCACCTGGTGGGTTGGCGACAAGAAACCAACAAATTCAATGGTTCACGCTATGCGCCATGCGCACGAACACATCATGACCAACATGGACATGCTCGCCCCCGGTGTCAGCCTGACAGAACTGACTTTTGGCGGCCATGTATTAGAAGACCAGTTCCAAAAGCAAAAATACGGTTGCATGATGCACGGTGTGGGTCTGTGTGATGAATGGCCGCTGGTGGCCTATAGCGATAAATGGGTTGATGGCGCGTTTGATTATGTGCTGGAACCGGGCATGGTGCTGTGTGTCGAAGCGCTGGTTGGCGCTGAAGGCGGTGAATTTTCGATCAAACTGGAAGATCAGGTGCTGATCACTGAAGACGGCTATGAAAACCTGACCAAATACCCATTTGATGACGCCCTGATGGGCGGAGCCCTTTGAACCGAAGAACCTAAAGGTTAAAGCGCAGGAGCAGGCCGAGGTGGTCTGAGCCGAGAAGCGGCCGGGTTTCCAGCTGCCCCTGCCCGTTTGGCACCAGAATGTGGTCAATGGACAGGCGAAGTGGCGATTTGTCATGCAGGAAGGTGCGCAGCACCGGCCCGGCGCGTTTACTGCCGGTAGCGTCTTCAAACACCCGCATCGTATGTGACCATGGCACCATATTGAAATCCCCCGCAAGGATGACCGGTCCGGTCAGAAAGTCCATTTCCGCCAGCAGGTTTTCAACCTGTTCTGGTTGGCTATGTGGAAACGGCCAATGAAGATGCAGCGCCACAATCCAGACCGGTCCATCTGGCGATATGACCTGAATAGCAGCGATCCCCTGCTCACCAGCGCAGTTTTGTGATCCGTCTACCAGTGGATATTTTGAGAGCACAGCCACCCCGCCAACCCCGGCGAAAGGGCAGAAAAGATACGCCGGGTAATTCTGTGTCAGCGTTTCAAATAGTAACTTATTGGCGCCCGACACTTCCTGCAATGTTACGAAATCTGGCGATACGTCGAGAATGTCGTCAATTATTCCGCCCCGGTCTGTGCCATCATACCGCAGGTTTTTTTGATACAGCGCGTAATCCAGTTCCCCCGGCAGGTTCGCTTGCAGCGTGCCGATCACCATCGGTGCCGCCGCCAAAACGACCGCCACCGCGCCGATCCCGGCAATGCGCCATTGCCCGTTTAGCAATAAAACCGAGCTGATCGACAACCCAAGCGCCCACCAGAACCGAAACACCGCCAATGAATCACCCAGCCCGTGTATTGCACCACCGAAACTGGCCAGCGTCAGGCCAAAACAGGCCCAGAAAATCAAAATTATCAGTTTGCGCACTGTCTCTCCTGCCCGGCCCAATATGTTACGGTCCCCGCCATTTTTGTCACCTTGGCGTGACTGCCGGGGCACCGGGGTTGCAACACGCCGCATTCCTTATCAGTTTCATTCTTAAGAAAAAGGAAAAAATCATGCCAACTGAACGTATCACCTTCACCGGACAGGGCGGCGATAAGCTGGCCGCGCGACTTGATTTGCCAGACGGTCCGCAGCTGGGCACCGCTCTGTTTGCCCATTGTTTCACCTGTTCCAAAGACATCCCCGCCGCGCGCCGGATTGCTGGCCGTCTGGCGGCTATGGGGATTGCGGTGCTTAGGTTTGATTTCACCGGTCTCGGCCATAGTGGTGGCGAATTTGCCAATACCAGCTTTACCTCGAATGTCGGTGATCTGCTGGCCGCCAGCAAGTATCTGGAAGACCGAGGCATGGCACCAGGTCTGTTGATCGGGCATTCTCTGGGTGGTGCGGCAGTATTGCGCGCCGCCGGTCAGATGCCATCTGTCAAAGCCGTAACCACCATTGGGGCACCTTTTGATCCGGCCCATGTGACCCATAATTTCGGTGATGCGCTGGATAAGATCGAAGCCGAAGGTGAGGCCGAGGTAAACCTTGGCGGGCGCCCAATCCGCATTGGCCGCGATTTTGTGCATGACGTGAACGCCGAAAACCTGGCCCCTGCAATCGCTAATTTGAAACGCGCGCTACTGGTGCTACACGCCCCAAACGATGCCATTGTTGGCATTGAAAATGCGACGCAGATTTTCATCGCCGCACGCCATCCCAAAAGCTTTGTCACGCTGGACAATGCCGACCACTTGATCACCCGGGGCGAAGACGCCGAATACGCCGCCGAAGTGATTGCTGCCTGGGTCGGGCGCTATCTGGAAATCGAAGCCCCCGCCCCACCCAAGGGCGCGCCCGAAGGCGTGGTCCGGGTTAGTGAAGTTGACGCCAAGGGCTTTCTGCAAGACGTGCAGTCCGGCCCGCTGCACCATACATTGGCCGATGAACCGCTGGCATATGGGGGCACGAACAAGGGCATGACGCCCTACGGGTTTCTGGCCGCCGGGCTTGGGGCCTGTACTTCTATGACGATCCGCATGTATGCGCGGCGCAAGAAATGGCCGCTGACCGGGGTCTCGGTGGATGTTACCCACGACAAAGTCCACGCTCAGGACGCCGCCGGGGTCAGTGGTGCCAAGGCCGACCAGTTCAGCCGCGAAATCCGACTAATGGGTGATCTGGACGATGATCAGCGCGCCCGTTTATTGGAAATTGCAGACAAGTGCCCGGTGCATAAGACGCTGGAGCATTCATCGATGGTGAAGACGGTGTTGGTAGGGTGAGTGAAATTGGAACTGGCTAAACACAGTGGACAGAAGTTGTTTGTGTGACAATAATAGGTAATGTCCTTAAGCATTAACGCGAATACATCATTACCAATACTCTCCATTGGCATATATCCAAAAACCGAGGCCGACCAAGAAAAATTGACACACGGCCTTCAACGTCTGGCTGCCGAGGACCCGACCTTCCAGTTCGAGCCCAATTTCCAAAGCGGTCAGACGATTTTGAGCGGTATGGATGAGCTGCACCTGGATATAATTATCGATCGCTTGAAGTGTGAATTCGAAGTTGAAGCCGACATTTTCGCACCGCAGGTGGTATATCGAAAAACAATCCGCCAAGAGATCGAGTGCATCTACACCCACAAGAGAAAGTCCCTTGGGTCTGATCAGTTCGCCGAGCTTACCCTTGTTGTCTCGCCCGCTGGCCCGCTCAGGGGATTTTCATTCGAAAGCCGTGTTACGCACGTTGCCATTCCGAAGGAATACATTCATGCAGCAGAAAGGGGCGTATTGTCTGTTATAGAAAGCGGGCCGATGTCCGGCGGTCAGGTGAACGATATTAAAGTCGCTCTGGTCGATGGTAAATTTCACGACGTGGAAAGCTCGGCTCTGGCCTTTGAAATTGCCGGTCGCATGTGTCTGCGCAAAGCTATTCGCAATGCAGGCGTGAAAACCCTTGAACCAATCATGAAGGTTACAGTGCTGAGCCCGGGAGAATACACAGGTGACATCATCGGAGACCTCACATCGCGCAGAGGTTTAGTTCGGGGTCAGGAAATAAACGCTAATAGTGTCGTACTCGACGCCTTGGTGCCCTTTTCCAACCTGTTTGGCTATATTAGCAGTCTGCAATCATTGTCGTCCGGTCGCGCGAAATTCACTATGCAGTTCGATCACTTCGCAGAAACTCCAACCAACAGTGATCCCGACGATACGACGCCCGTGGCAATGGCAATGAAGACCTGAGAATAACTTCCGTAGGGCGGGCTTCAGCCCGCAGTGCTAGTCGGACGGCTCGACAGCGGAATGCACTCCATTGCTGCCTCTCTGCGTGGCAGTCCTTGGCTTCCCGTGCACAATATGCCTGACAACCAAAGCGGCCCCCATGGCCCAGACCGACACCTTCATCGCAATGTCAGAAAGTTGCGCGGCACGATCGGGTGATGACCCGCTGGCCCGTGACGCATTCCACAGCAAGGGCCAGCCCTGCATGCGGGTCTCTGCCCTTGTGAAACGCTGCGGGTTTGGTGCCCAGTATGACAGGCAGGGCCGGATCGCAATCTATGGCATGGACAGCCAAGAATATGCCAGGTTTTGCGCAGATGGTCGCGTGAAAAAGCTCAAAGGCATGCTCGGCAAACGGGCCTGAACCCACCATTGTTGCAATAAATCGAACAATCTCCGGGTAATCCGTTGATTAGTGGTGTATCATGGATTCTTGAATGTTCTGTAGGGAGAGTAAGACATTATGAATATTGTATCAATGGGCATGAAATATCTGGGGCCAGCTGTGGCCACCAAAATCGCCTCTGTGTTGGGAATTAAAAGCCCGCTGGTGACGAAACTGATTATGGCGGCGCTGCCTGCGGTATTGGCAGCCGTGTCCGGCAAAGCCTCAACCGCGTCAGGCGCGGGGTCACTGTTCAATATGCTATCAAACCAAAAAACAAGTGGGCCGGCGGATTTTGAAGCCGCACTTTCGGGGCCGGATGCAACCACGATGGCCAGTTCGGGTGCTGATATGTTATCCGATCTCCTGGGCGGCAAACAGGTGGATGCCCTGTCCGGAGCGCTTGACAGTTATGGCGGTGGCGCTGCCGGTGGCGGGAAATCCCTTTTGGGTATGATGACACCGGCCATACTGGGTTCGCTTAAAGGTGCTGTCAGTGAAGGCAATCTGGACGCGGGTGGTCTGGCCAATATGTTAAGCGGTCAGAAATCCAATATCGCAGCTGCCATGCCTGCCGATTTTGCCAGCCAGCTGGGTGGCACGGGGTTGTTGGATTCGCTCCAGTCAAACCTGACGTCCAGCGCATCTGCCGCTACAACAGCCGCTACCAGCGCTGTACAACAGGCCACACCGAAGGCCCCTGGCGGGTTAATGAAGTGGCTATTGCCAGTGATCGTCATCGCCGGTTTGGGATGGTATTTCCTTGGCAACAAAGCCCCGGATGTTCCCGCTATGCTGGATCCTTCCGAGCTTAGTGTTGGCGACGTAAATCTCAGCGATAAATTCGGTTCATTGACCGAAGGGCTTACCACCAGCCTAGGTTCAATCACTGATGCTGATTCTGCGGCGGCGGCTTTGCCTAACCTGGAACAGTTCTCAACCGAACTTGGTTCATTAGGTGATATGGCCGGGCAATTGCCCGAGGCCGGACAGGGCGCGTTCAAAGGCATTGTTGCGACCGCGCTGGCTGCCATGAAACCACTGATCGAAAACGCCCTTGGGGCGGCAGGCGAAGGCTCTGCCCTCAAACCAATTTTGGATGGGCTGCTGGAAAAACTGACCTCGATGGCCGGTTAACCATCCGAAATAAAATACATATGGCCCCGGTAAAAGCCGGGGCCATTTTTTTTGCACAACGGATATGGCGAAAATAATTGAAGGTATGCAGTCCAGGCGGGTCTGACGAACTACCCACAACAGGCTGATTTAGCAGTCTCTTGCCCACAACAGGATGCCGCGTTCGAAGCCAAAGCCACCCCTGCCCTATGTTCAACCGCCGGTTTGCAGGTCGCACCGTCTTCACTCAGCGTTACTGACACCCGACCCGATTGCGCGGCGATCCCGGCCACTTGATACCGCCGCAGCCCGCTATTGCTCGGGGCGTATTCGACATAGAACGGCGCCTCCCCCAGCCCCGCTACTTCCTTGGCGCTTTTACGTGCGATGCCGCTGAACTTGTTCACCGACATATGCGTGCCACCCTGCCCATCTAAAAGTTGCAACAGTGTTTCATCCCAACTGGAAATCCGCGCCCCGCAATCAATGCCGGTAATGGCGGCATATTTGAATTCAGTCACATGATAGCCGCTACCGATTTCCCCTTCTGCGGTTTGAAATACCAACGCGTCATCGCTGTCAAACTGGCCAAGATATGCCAATAATTCGCTTAGTGTTGTTTGCGCATCGCCCATGTCGTACAGTCCTTTTACATTTCAACGTCTCAAGAGTTATTGAAATATGAATGAGAGTCAAATCATCACCGCTTTGTCCGCTCTTTCACAGGAAACACGCCTGCGAATATTGCGGTTTTTGGTCACCAAAGGCGAACAAGGCGCCTCGGCTGGGGAAGTCGGAAACGCGGTAAAAGCCTCATCGTCACGCGCCTCTTTCCACCTGTCGTCACTGACAGGTGCCGGACTGATCAAATCCACACGCCATTCCCGCCAGATCATCTACAAGGTTGATTTCAATAATGTCGGCCGTCTGATGGGTTATTTGGTCAAGGATTGCTGCCAAAGCCATTCCAGCGTGGTTGCCTGTTGCACCGAGCCGGATTGTTGCTGAAACCGCCTTTTGAAAATGTCGTGATCAAGGGATACACCGCCGCTGCGCGTGATCTAATTCCCAGGTACGAATCCATTTCCCCGGATCAGCTCACTGCCCCCATCAAGCATCTGCTGCCAACAGACCCGGCCCGAATTGCGGATATTGGGGCGGGGACTGGCGTTGCCGCCGCATGGCTCGCGCTTCAGGGCCATCAGGTGCTGGCCGTTGAACCGGTGGCACAGTTCCGGGACGCGGGGAAATCCCTGCACCCGTCAGATAATATCGAATGGCTGAACGACACCCTGCCCGCGCTTACGAAAACGCTGCAAAGGCGCGAGGAATTTGATGTCATCCTGCTTAGTGCCGTCTGGCATCATCTGGAAAAATTTCAGCGACAGATAGCGATACCCAACATCCGTGAACTACTTGCCCCACGGGGCAAGCTCATTATTTCCCTGCGCGATGGTCCCGGCGCGCATTCGCGCCCCTGCTATGATGCCTCAACGGACGAACTGATTGCACTAGCAAGCGCCCAAGACTTGCAGCCCGTCTTCCAACAGACTGCAAATTCAATTCAGGCCGCCAACCAAAAAGCTGGCGTCACATGGACATGGATGGTTTTCTCGGATGGGTAAGAACGGGCCTATGCCAGCCGCTTAATACCCGCCCTTACGACGACTTTCCGGCAGGCCGGCAATTTTGCTGCCCTGCTTGGAAGGATCGCCCGGGAACAGATCGTAGACGTCTTTTGACGAAATCTTTTCACCCCAGGCATCGGCCATTGCCTTGACGATTTTTCGGGTATTGGGCTGGTTTTCGCGGTTATCAATAAATTCTTCGCGCAGGAATTTTATCAGATCCCAGTGCTTGTCGGACAACTCGACACCCTCTTCCTTGGCAATAACCCCTGCCAGACCTTCGCTCCAGTCTTCCAGATTGTTCAAATGGCCTTTTTCATTGGTCTCAATTGTATTTCCATCAAATTCGTATGACATTGCGCGCTCCTGAAGTTCCGATCCTTGTCAGTTACATTCACGTATCACTATATGACACACGTTGCAAACCTTGATCGCCGGCTACTCTGCAACCATGCCTACGCTTACGTTGCCAAATCCGTCTATGAATTGCACACGCTGCCCGGGCCAGACCATGTCATCGCCTGCCAGTCCTGGCCATGGGCCTCACCAGCAAAACCCGCCAGTATCAACGCAAATAGCCGCACCACTGCCCTCGCCTCCTTGTTGTCAGCGCACGCTCAGTCTACACCCGCGCCAACAGCACTTAAATCAAAAGGCCGCGACATGATCCCCCGCTATTCCCGCCCTGAAATGGTGAAAATCTGGTCACCCGAGACCAAATTCCGCATCTGGTTTGAAATAGAGGCCCATGCCTGTGACGCCCTAGCTGATCTGGGCGTGATCCCCGCGGAAAATGCGGCGGCTGTATGGAAGGCCAAAGACGTTGAATTTGATGTGGCGCGGATAGATGAAATCGAAGCCGTCACCAAGCACGATGTCATCGCATTCCTGACCCATTTGGCGGAAATCATCGGCAATGATCAGGCGCGCTTTGTGCATCAGGGTATGACCAGCTCGGACGTTCTGGACACCTGTTTCAACCTGCAACTGGTGCGCGCCGCTGACATATTGATCGAAGACATGGTGCAACTGCTGGCCGCCCTGAAACGCCGCGCCTATGAGCACAAAGACACCATCCGCATCGGCCGCAGCCATGCCATCCATGCCGAGCCCACGACCATGGGTCTGACATTCGCGCGGTTCTACGCGGAAATGGACCGTAATCTTGACCGCCTAAAAACAGCGCGCAAGGAAATTGCCACCGGCGCAATATCGGGCGCAGTTGGTACATTCGCCAATATCGACCCAGCGGTAGAAGCCCACGTTTGCAAGGCCTTAGGGCTCGAAGTTGAACCAATCTCAACCCAGGTAATACCGCGCGACCGCCATGCCGCTTTCTTCGCTGCCCTCGGTGTGGTCGCCTGTTCAATCGAAAATATCGCGATTGAGGTCCGCCACATGCAGCGCACCGAAGTTCTGGAAGCTGAAGAATTCTTTTCCAAGGGTCAAAAAGGCTCCAGCGCCATGCCGCACAAACGAAACCCCGTGCTTTCGGAAAACCTGACCGGTCTGGCACGTCTGGTGCGCATGGCGGTGGTCCCGGCAATGGAGAACGTCGCACTTTGGCACGAACGCGATATTTCCCACAGCTCGGTTGAACGCAACATCGGCCCGGACGCCACCATCACGCTAGACTTTGCCCTGGCCCGTCTTACCGGAATGATCGATAAACTGGTGATTTACCCCGACAATATGATGAACAATCTCAATCAGTTCCGAGGCTTAGTTCATTCTCAACGGGTGCTTCTGGCGTTGACCCAAAAAGGTGTTTCACGCGAAGATTCCTATCGTCTGGTCCAGCGCAATGCGATGCGGGTCTGGGAAGAAGGCAAAGATTTTATGACCGAACTTTTGGGCGACCCAGAGGTCACCGCCGCGATGAGCGAGGCCGAGATTAAGGACAAATTCGACCTCGGCTACCACACCAAACATGTCGATACGATTTTCGCGCGGGTTTTTAAATAAGCGCGGCAAAAGTAGCCCCCTGTTAATCCATTTGTGACAATCTGAAATCCGTCGCAAACGCAGGAGCAACGTGTGTCCACGGCTTTATCCATGCCCCCGGCGCAGGTCGGCTCAACCTCACCTGTGCGTATCACCGGTCTTAGTGGTCAGGAAAAGGCAGCAATTATTGTGCGCCTGTTGATTTCCGAAGGCGCTGAATTGCCGCTTGCGGGCCTGACGGGCAATTCCCAAAGCAATCTGGTCCATCAGATGGCGAAGCTCCACCATGTAGATCAGCCCACCGTCACAGCGGTGGTAGAAGAATTCCTGACGCTGTTTGATGCAACCGGCCTGTCCTTCCCCGGCGCGCTGGAAGACGCGTTATCCCTGATGGAAAGCCACGTAAGCAATGAAACCTCCAGCCAAATTCGCAAGCAGGCCGGGCTGGTGGCTCATGCCGATCCATGGGCAATGATCGATGGGCTGGAAATTGAAGAATTGCTGCCAATACTGGAACGCGAAAGCAATGAAATCGGTGCGGTCATCCTTTCTAAACTAAAAGTTGCCAAGGCTGCTGAACTCCTTGGTCGCATCCCCGGCGAACAGGCGCGCCGGATCACCTATACGGTGTCGTTGATCAACGATATTTCGCCAGTTGTTGTTAATACAATCGGCCAATCTATCGCTGATCAACTTGAGGTTTCCGTTGAACGGGAGTTTGAGGGTGACGCCGTTGAACGGGTCGGCGAAATTTTGAATTTCTCCCCCGCCACGACACGCGATGATGTACTCGCAGGTTTGGAGCAAACCGACGCCGATTTCGCCGAACGGGTGCGTAAGGCAATATTCACCTTTGCGAACATCCCCGAACGTGTCGGCCCGCTTGATGTGCCAAAATTCACCCGCGATGTTGACCCGGAACAGCTGATCACAGCATTGGCCGGGGCAAAAGGCGAAAACGAGGTTGTTGTTGAATTCATCCTGTCCAACATGTCCAAACGCATGGCCGAAACCCTGCGCGAAGAAATGCAGGAACGCGGCGCGGTGAAAGAAAAAGACGCTGAAAATGCGATGACGGCGGTGGTTATAGCAATCCGCGAGTTGGTGGACAGCGGTGATATTAGCCTTATCGTTGAGGAAGAAGTTGATGAAGAGTAGCAAAAATATCGACGGAAACACGCGGCCATCCTGTAAATAATTTACCGGGGGCAAAGTGTGGGAAGTAATAAACGCAAATTTTAACTATATCCCTCCCCGAAGTATAAGTTTTTGCTACCGTTTTCCTAATCACCGCCCTACCTGCGAACACCTTGTCGGCTGCGTCTTTGAACAAATCCAGCTAGAGGGTGGGAACTTTCGCACCAATACCAGATTATCAGAAGTAAAAACGTGACATCACCAATGCAATTGACAGTTTCCTTGCCAGAGTAACTGCACGGTAGGTACAAAAACCAAACCAGAGCTTCGCTTGTGGTTTGGCCACACGGACATTATGAACTTGCTGCAACAAAGGCGCTATTGTCGCCACCTACCAGAGCAGCCAAAACCCTATGTCAAAGAAGAATAACACCGGGAACAACCCCGCCGACTGGTTAAGCAATCTGGCATTGCGCACAATCATTGGTACGATGCTGCTGCTGCCATATCGTGCCCGCGTCGCCGCTATGGGCTGGATCATGCGCAAGGTTTTGGCACCGGTTTTTGGCTACAATCAGCGCAGTTCCGAAAATTTGGATTATGTTTACCCCGACATGCCAATTGAACGCCGGCAGGAAATTATCGCTGGTGTTGCGGACAACATGGGTCGCACGTTCATCGAAAACTACTCAACCAAAAAATTCATGGCCCAAGTTGCGCTAAACGAACCCAAAGGCCCCGGCCTGAGCGCCATGGAAGAAGCCAAAATAACAGGCCAGCCAGTAATTCTGGTTACCGGACACTTTGGCAATTATGAAGCCCCGCGCGCCGCCCTGGTTGCCCGTGGCTATAATGTCGGCGGGCTCTATCGCCCGGCCCGCAACAAATTCTTCAACGCCCATTACGCCCAGACGATGCTCGCCTATGGTGGCCCGGTTTTTGAACAGGGACGCCGGGGAACAACGGGTTTTGTACGCCACCTGAAACAGGGTGGTCTGTTGGTGTTATTGTTCGATCAAAACGTCGTGCGGGGGGAAAACCTGCCGTTTCTTGGCAAACCAGCCGCCACCGCTATTTCGGCGGCGCAGCTTGCCCTGCGTTACAATGCACTACTAATCCCCTTCTATGGTATCCGGCGTGAAAACGGGCTGGATTTTGACATAGAATTTGAAGCGCCAATCCCACATTCAGACCCAATAACCATGACCCGCGCCATGAATTCCAGCCTCGAGGCCCGCATTCAGGCGCACCCCGAACAGTGGCTATGGATACACCGGCGCTGGAAGGTCGATCGCAGTAATAGAATACCCGTCAGGGGGTAAACTGGTGAACCTCGCAATTCTCCATCTCATACCCGGACATTTCCAGAAACGTATTTCCGTGGCCAACGATAGCCAGCGGCCTAAAGGTTACCCGGGCCAGTGAGGAAACAAATTCGGCGATCCGTTTTTGAAAAACATCAGCGGGTTCGACACTTATTCCATCGGCGTTCTTTGGTCCCTGATGCCACCAGTTGTCGCCCAGATGCTCAAAAGACAGATTTGCAAATTCACCCTGTAATTCCGCAGGCGACCGCCCAACATCACAGCTGTGAACCAGTTTTTCCCGAGGCTCAGCCATGACTTGCATCTTCGTCGCTTCGCCAAAAATATAGGTGGCAGTCTGCAACGCCCGCGTCAGAGGTGTGACGATAACATGCCTGATCCCAAGATCTGCGACTGCCTGACGTGCGTCCTTGGCCTGCTGAATACCCTTTTGCGTCAGTCTCGCATCAAATATCATCGGATCCGGGTTGCCACTTTTATGGGCCGCATTAAATTCGGACTGGCCGTGGCGGATCAGGTATATTGGCATTTTGGGATGTGGTTCCTATTGTTAAATATTCAAATT
>VAPL010122887.1_pt1 | contig 19841 bp, 21 predicted proteins | sample 3395061 | NCBI WGS metagenome assembly VAPL01 (sample SAMN08290444, study PRJNA428436) | hydrothermal vent metagenome | isolation source: Deep-sea hydrothermal vent chimney 2 | place: Pacific Ocean: Juan De Fuca Ridge | depth 2182 m m | reverse complement strand
GACTATTTAATTAAAGCTTTAACTGACTTTAAAAAAGGTGCTCGCAGTAATCAGACTGACAATATCATGCACATGATTTCTAAAAAAATGGATGATAAGGAAATCAAAGCACTTTCTTACTATATCTCAACAATGAAATAAAAATTCAGCGGTTAGAAATCCGCAGTCGTGACTGCATGAAGTATATTAAGGGAGTCAGTAATAAATAATGTACCTAGACCCGTAGGGAATTATTTGTTACTGCCTCCCAGGGCGCGGTATTCATATTAAATTAATAAATGCCTCCTATAATAAACTATAAATTGTTTACATCCCTCCCTTAATGTTTTATCTAGTAACACGGTTGAAAATTGTTTATTTTTTAAATTAAATTTCCAAGCTGAACTATATTAAGGATTAAATGTCTTTTAAAACTCGTAATAACTTAGCATATAATGTTTGAGGATATGGCTGTTCAGATTTGCTGAATAGTAAAAAATAATATGACTAATAAGGTATTGTAGGTAAACTTAAAAAAGCACTTTTTAAAGCACTCACTGGCAGTAAGTTAAAAGGTTTTGTGATTTTGTACCTACGTAGGAGCGGCTTTAGCCGCGACATCGCGGCTAAAGCCGCTCCTACAAAGAATCATTTATTTCTTAACTTAAGGGTAGTAACCTGTAGGTTGTAAATAGCCATGAAAAAAATTAATTATATCTTGTTTAACATTAATTAAGGTGTATTAAAGCTGATTTTACGGGATAGTTTCTACAATTTAAAACATATTTTAACCCATCAAATTTACAGAGATCTTTACAATGTTATTAAAAGCAGTGTTCCTTCTATTTCTTTCATTTACCTCCCTTTCGCAAGCTGAATCGTTGGGGTATCAGACTTTATCACCTGCTCAACCCACCCAAAACAAGGATAAAATAGAGGTTATTGAATTCTTTTGGTATGGCTGCCCACACTGTTATCACTTTGAACCGGTATTAGAAAAGTGGTTAAAAACCAAACCTGCCAATGTTGAGTTTATTCGTCAACCAGCAATTTTTAGTTCACTTTGGGGCAAGCATGCAAAAGCTTATTTTGTTGCTGAGGCCCTAGGTGTGGTGGATAAAGTCCATGCTGATTTTTTTGATGCCATTCAAAATAAAAAACAAAAACTAACTTCTGAAGATGAATTAGCTAAATTTTTTGTTGCTCACGGTGTTGACGAAGCCAAGTTTAGAGAGGCTTATAATTCATTTCTGGTGGATTCTAAATTACGTCAAGCCAAAGCTATGGCACCACGCTATGGTATAACGGGTGTTCCCGCTATTATTATCAATGGTAAATATAAAACAAATGGCCCTCTTGCTAAGTCGCAGGAAAATATGATTAAAGTGATGAACCAATTAATTCAACAAGAAGCACAAGCTAAATAGAACTTATTCATTAACTTTTTATATTTATTATTAAATTTTAGAGCAGACGTTCATCTGCTCTAAATACCCCAAGGCTAATTCAATGGGCATATTGAGTAACAAAAATAATCCTGATAAATGGAAAAATAAATATTTTGATTTACTGGATGATAATGAAGAGCTTGAAAAGACACATAAAACTAAAGAAGAACTCCTTTGTAAAACCATCATTCGACTTTCTCTTGCAACAACAGGCTTTAATAAACAGCTAGACCCTCACCTTATTCGTATCCGTAAGCAGTTAAAAAATGGTCTAAAAAGCGAACAACTAAAGTTAGAGCTGGATAAATTTACCAGCGCTTTGATTAGACTTGAGGATACGGTTGGTGATGATTCATTAACAGATGCAAGCTTACTTTTTGAATTTCTATTTCACCACTTTCCTGAACAAAAAAAAGAAATTCAGTATATTGAAGCTCAGTATGAAAAAAAGAAATATTCAAACTCACAATACTTAATTGTTGCTATCAACGACCTTATTGATAGTATTCAGCATATCGAACCTATCTCTGAGCAAGCTTTAGACTTAAGATCCCAATCTTTTGATTCCATTGATGTTGAAGCGATTAACAGCCAGCTACAACATTTATTAAATAGCACAGAAATACCTGTTAAATTTGAGGCACAAGCAGAAGCATTAAAACAGAATCTTGCAAACACCCCTTCTCTTACTAGTATTCTTGATGAAACGATTTCACTTTTAGTTAAAATAAAAAAACATCACCAATCTGAGCAAGTGGAAATGGCGCGATTTTTGGGGCAACTGACAGAGCAACTTGCAGACCTCGGTGTTAAAGCTTCAGGCGTAAAATCAACTGCTGATGCAAGTAATATTAAACGAAATTTACTAGATGAATCTGTTTCATCTCAAATGCTTGAATTACAAAATAGCTCTAAAAGTGCGACTCAACTTGAACCACTAAAACAACTGATACATTCACGTTTAGATAATATTGCTCAACAAATCCAAAAACAACGTAAGCATGAAGAGGTTGAGCGTAAAAAAGCAAAACAGGAATTAGAATCTCTATCCACAAAAATTAATGCAATGAAGCAAGAGTCATCTGTATTAAACAAAAAACTTATTACTGAGCATCAAAGAGCGACACATGACCCTCTTACAGGCTTACCTAATCGTTTAGCCTATGATGAACGATTTACAACTGAAATGGCTAATTGGAAACGGTATAAAACACCTTTATCCCTACTTATTTGGGATATTGATTTGTTCAAAAATATAAATGATACCTTTGGGCATAAAGCAGGGGACAAGACGCTGATTTTAATTGCTAAATTGCTATCTCAGCATTGCAGAGAAACTGACTTTGTTTCACGATTTGGTGGAGAGGAGTTTACCATGCTACTGTCAAATACAAAGGTGGAATCAGCTCTGGAATCAGCTAATAACATCCGTAAAATTATTGAGAAAACAGCATTTAACTCAAATGGAAGAAAGATCTCCATTACAATTTCTTGTGGTATTACTCAATTAACGAATATGGATACTAGCGAGTCTTGTTTTAATAGGGCTGATAAAGCTTTATATGTTGCGAAAGATAACGGGCGCAATCAATGCGTAATATTATAATGTTAAAATAAGTAGGGACTAAAATTATTTTAACATCTTGAATCAATCAACTTTGAAAGTGAGGCTTTAGCCTCGCCTGACTTGTGCGAGGCTAAAGCCTCATTTCCAAATGTTAGAATAAATATTGTTAGCTACTTAGAACGCATTATAAAAGAGCGGCTTTATTCAATAATAACTTTATTACGTCCTGTATCTTTGGCTTGGTACAAAGCTTTATCTGCTCGCATAATTAAATCTTCCATGGCATCATTTTTCTTTAAATGTGAAATACCAATAGATACAGTGATCTTACCAATAGATTCACTACTGTTCCTTTTCTTTAGCCGACTGCTTTCTAAGGCCATTCTTATTTGTTCAGCAATTTTAGCCGCTTCTTTGATCGATGTCTGAGGCATGATAATAGCCAATTCTTCGCCACCATAGCGTGCCGAAAAATGTTGTGGTTGACTATGTTTTTTTAATAAATTTCCAGTAAATTTAAGTACACTATCGCCAATTAGGTGTCCATGCGTGTCGTTTACCTTTTTAAAGTGATCTAAATCTAACATAACTAGGCATGCCTCATTTGAGTCTTCTTGTTCTATCAAGTTATTTAGTGCTTTATCAAATGCCCCTCTATTTAGTAACCCCGTTAGAGCATCTGTAGATGCTGATTCCCTGACTTTTATCAGCTCTGTTCGTAACTTGCCCATTTCTTCATTGGCAGAATCTAACTCTTTTTTTAGTGATTGACTTATATTTGCTAACCCTGTTGCTTCTGTCGCAATTTCTGTAATCACTTTTTTTAAGTCGGCACGTGTCTGTATTGAAGAAACAGTCGCGGCTTGCTCTTCAAAAACAACACCCGCATCTGAAGCCTTTTGACTGGTTTCGGAAACAATATTCCGAGTGTTAGTAATAAGAACTTCTAATTCCTGATTTACTTTGTCAAAAGATTCCAAAGAATTATTACTGATATATTTGTTATATAGCTTAATTGATAATTCTTTATCAAAAGTTTTACCTTGTTTTACCAGTAAATCAATGGCTACCCTTAACTTTATATTACAGCCTGATACATACTCATAAACAAGTGCATAGTTTACCGGTGTTGGCAACATTTTTTGGGTTGTTAAGAAGCGTAATATTTGTCTCAAGAAATGAGAGTTTTGATCTTCAGAAAAGTCATACGTAGTAATAATGGACATAGATTTATAAAATGGACCTAAAATAAAACTAAACAGGATACTTAAAGATAGGTTAGTTAATGACTTTCGTCAATATTCTTAGAAAAAAAAGGTTAAATACTCGCTCACCTCTGAAACAGGTATCGGAATATACAGGGATTAGTTAAATTTGAGTTGAAAATCAATTGTGTGGTATTATTTACCACGTATATTTTTAAAAACAGAGAAAAGGAAACTATGATGAAAAGTACAGTTTTATTTTTATCCATAATATATGCGTCTCAATCCTGCGCAAATTTAATAAATAGAGGCAATGGCTTAATTTATGATTCAATCCAAAACCTAACCTGGGTTCAAGACCCATTGGCTGCAATTGAAGCTGCTCGCGATCATCCCGGAGATATAGGTAAAACAGGCACCATTACTTTGGCTCCAAATGGTAGAAGTAATTTTGGTGATGTAGCAGTGCTTTACAATTTAAGGGGCATAAACTATTTAGGTTACAGTGATTGGAGGCGCCCCACAACGGTTAGTACAATAACGGGTACAACAACAATAGAGGCATTACTTGCAGAGCTTACTGGCATAAATGTGAATGGAGAATTAGCCAACCTATTTAGAGATAATGATACAAGTATTTTTAATAATATTACAGGTCAAGTCTTTTGGGCAGGTAGCCAACAATTAGCTGATCCTGCTCATGGTGTTTTTAGTAACAATGGTGTTTTAATGTATCAAGTAGATACCAATAAGCAGGTTTTAGTAAATCGTCAGATTGTCTTTGCTTCGGAATGGGCTGTTCGTAATGGTGATGTTGCCACTTCTTCAGCCCCCATTCCCCCTTCAATATTTTTATTTATTTCTGGATTGCTACCTTTTTATATAAAACACTACCAAATTAAAAAAATATAATCATAGTCTCTGCTTGTAGTGGAGTTCGTTTTCGGAGCTTATGTTTATATCAAGCTTTAGTGCTTTGTCAGAGCGCACATCTGTCGGCTAAACTGGCACGACCGTTCTATGGCGGACTAAAGTCCGCTCTACCATACATAAACAGTGGCTTTTTAAGAGCACTTTAATTGATACGATTAATAATCCCTTCCAACTCTTCCAGGCTTGTATAATTAAAAACAAGCTTACCTTTGCCATTTTTTTGATGGTTAATAATAACTTTAGCCCCCGTTTTTTCTGTTAATTGTTCTTGTAATCTTAAGGTGTCTGAGTCTTGTGGCTTATGGGTAGGAGCTATATCTACAGCACTATTTTTAACCAGTTTCTCCGCCTCCCTAACGGTCAAGCTATGCTTGACGATTTTATTGGCAATTTCGATTTGCTTGTCAATATCCAGAGTTAATAATGCTCTTGCATGCCCCATTTCAATAAGGCCTTTTGATAATAAAGTTTTTACTTCATTAGGTAGTTCCAGTAAACGTAATAAGTTAGAGACCATTGCTCTGGATTTACCAACGGCATCCGCGGCCTGTTGATGGGTCATATCAAATTCATCAACCAGCCTTTTTAAGGCTTCCGCCTCCTCCAAAGCATTTAAGTCTTCACGTTGAATATTTTCAATCAATGCGACAGCCATAGCCGTTTTATCGTCAATGTCTCTTATAACAACCGGAATTTCCTGTAAAGCAGCTAATTGCGAGGCTCTCCAGCGGCGTTCTCCTGCAATAATCTCATACTTGTCTTCTGCTATTAATCTAACAACAATAGGTTGTATAACACCCTGAGCTTTAATTGAATCCGCTAATTCTTGCAGAGCTTCAGGGTCTATATCTTTTCGAGGCTGATATTTTCCGCGTTGCAAAAATTCAATGGGTAAGGAGTGTAAAGCTTGGTTTTTTCCTTTTTCTACTGGCGTAATATCCCCTAAAAGAGCATTTAACCCTCGACCTAGTCCCCGTTTTTTTACTGCCATGTTATTTTTTCTCTTCTTTTCTAATCATTTCGCCTGCCATTGCGATATAAGCAACAGCACCTCGAGATTTTTTATCATATTGAATAATGGGTAAGCCATGACTGGGTGCTTCTGCCAGGCGTACATTTCTTGGAATACAGGTTCTAAAAACTTTATCCCCAAAGTATTCCTGCAATTGCTCTGAAACATCTTTGGTCAAACGGCTTCTATTATCAAACATGGTTCTTAAAATACCTTCAAGATGTAGCCCAGGGTTCACACTGTCTCGAATGTTTTTTAAGGTCGTCATTAATGCTGAAAGACCTTCCAAAGCATAATATTCACATTGCATAGGAATTAATACACTATCTGCAGCCACCATAGCATTTAAAGTCAGCATATTTAATGAAGGTGGGCAGTCAATCAATATATAATCATATTCAGATTTAATTTGTAAGAGAGCGTCTGCAAGCTTTCGCTCTCTATTTTTTGCATTCATTAAATGTACTTCTGCCGCAGTCAAATCAGCATTTCCAGGGATAATATCAAATTCTATCTCTGTATTTTTGACAATAATTTCTGATGCCGGTACTTCTTCTAATAATAACTCACAGCTTGAGTACTCAACTTCTTCTTTATCGACACCGCAGCCCATAGCTGCATTACCTTGAGGGTCCAGGTCTATAAGTAATACTTTACGGTTTGCTGATGCTAATGTTGCAGCCAGGTTTACACTCGTTGTGGTTTTACCTACGCCACCTTTTTGATTGGTAATGGCAATAACTTTACCCATATTCAGCAACTCCTTCGATTCTAATTAAACACCTTTTTGCTTCAACTTCTGGAACAGCCAGTTGAATAACAGAATAAGGTGTCGTCAGTGCATTCATTTCTATAGTGTCTGGCTGTTGCCCTTTCATTGCGAGTAAGATGCCTGAAGGTGCGATTAAATGTTTAGTTAAGTCCATAATATCTTGTAAGCTGGAAAAGGCTCGCATCGTAACTGTTGAAAATAACACCTTGGGGAGAAAGCTCTCAACTCGACAATGTTGAACACTCACATTAGTTAGTTTTAACTCTAAAATAGCTTGTTGCACAAAACGTGTTTTTTTTGAGTTTGAATCAAGCAAAATAAATTCAATATCAGGTGAAAAAATTGCCAATGGTATCCCAGGTAACCCTGCTCCTGTACCTATATCTGCCACAAGATTTCCATGGATATAAGGTAAAACTGTCAAGCTATCCAGTATATGCAACCTAGCCATATCCTCTCTAATACGAACAGCTGTTAAATTATAAGCTTTATTCCATTTTTCAATCAGCTTTATAAATTTAATAAGCTTGTCTAACTGAGCTTCATCACTTTTTATATCAAGTTCCTGTAAACCCTGTTGCAATATTTTTAGACAATTTTCCATTATGCAGATTTCTTTTTTAAATGAACTAGCAGTAGGGATATTGCCGCTGGGGTAATACCGGGAATACGAGATGCTTGACCTAAGGTTTCTGGTTTTTGAGTTAATAATTTTTCACTAACCTCATTAGATAATCCAGAAACTTTACTGTAATCTTCGCCAATAGGCAGCTTCAAGTGGTTATAACGTTTAGTCCGGTTAATCTCTGTTTGTTGTCTTTCAATGTAGCCGGCATATTTTGCTTGTATTTCAACTTGCTCAGCAACTTGAGCATCAATATTATCTATTTCTGCAAAAGACAGTAAATTATCAACATCGACTTCCGGTCTGTGTAATAGAGCAAACATACTGGCTTCTTTTTTTAATTCTTTACCCCATAAGTTTTCGGCTTGTTGAGCTTGTTCAGTCCCTGCTCTTACCCATTTTTTACTCAATTGGTTTTGTAACTGAGCAATAGATTCACGTTTTTTATCAAATATTTGCCAGCGATTATCATCAACCAAGCCTAATTCCCTACCTTTTTCTGTTAGCCTTAAATCAGCATTATCTTCTCTTAATAATAAACGGTATTCTGCACGACTGGTAAACATGCGATAAGGTTCTTCTGTACCAAGGGTGATAAGATCATCAATCATTACTCCGATATAAGCCACATCACGTTCTGGACACCAACTTTCCAAGCCCTTAACTTGTCTGGCAGCATTTAAGCCAGCAATTAAGCCTTGTGCCCCAGCTTCTTCATACCCTGTTGTTCCATTTATTTGACCGGCAAAAAATAAGCCGTTCAGATGTTTGGTTTCTAGTGATGATTTTAAATTAATAGGGTTAAAATAATCATATTCAATTGCATACCCAGGGCGAATAATGACGGCATTCTCAAACCCCAATATGGACTGTACAAATTGATATTGAATATCGAACGGCAAGCTGGTTGAAATACCATTGGGGTATATCTCATGGGTCTTTAAACCTTCAGGTTCAACAAATATTTGATGAGAATCTCTATCAGCAAAACGTACAACTTTATCCTCAATTGATGGACAGTAACGAGGCCCAACACCATCAATAATTCCAGTATACATAGGTGAACGGTCCATTCCTGAACGAATAATATCGTGGGTTTGGCTATTAGTCCGAGTAATATGGCAAGGAACTTGTTGTGGGTGTTGTTCCTTAGAGCCTACAAATGAAAATACAGGGAGTTGGCTGTCTCCTGATTGAATTTCAAGCTTGCTGAAATCAATACTTCTACCATCTATCCTAGGAGGGGTGCCTGTTTTTAAACGGTCAACTTGAAAAGGTAGTTCACGTAAACGGTCGGCTAAAGCGATTGATGCTGCTTCCCCCGCTCTACCACCGGCATAGTTCTCAAGTCCAATATGAATTAACCCACCTAGAAATGTACCTGTTGTTAACACCACAGCTTTAGCAGAAAAATCTAGCCCCATCTGAGTTTTAACACCTACTATTTTATCGCCTTCGACTATAAAATCAGAGACAGTTTGTTGAAATAAGGTGAGATTGTCCTGGTTTTCTAAGGTATAGCGAATAGCTTGCTTGTATAAATTACGGTCTGCCTGGGCACGAGTCGCTCTTACTGCAGGGCCTTTACTTGCATTTAAGGTTCTAAACTGGATGCCAGCCTTATCAGCGGCTTGAGCCATTGCTCCACCTAAGGCATCAATTTCTTTAACTAAATGCCCTTTACCAATACCTCCAATAGCGGGGTTACAGCTCATTTGCCCTAACGTATCGATATTTTGGGTAAGGAGTAGAGTTTTCACACCTACTCGAGCCGAAGCAAGTGCAGCTTCAGTACCCGCATGGCCACCACCGATGATAATAACGTCAAAATTTTTCTGGAAGTTCACAGCAATTCTATGTTCAAATAAACAAGCTATAGTAATAGTATATGGTGATTAATCCAATTTATTTAAGGTGTTTATATGAAAAAAACCAAGAAATCAAAGGGATTAGCTGAAAAACCAGTTAAAAATCCCGTCGCAAAGTTTGCTTATCAATTTAATAAAGCAAAAATTTATAAAGATAAAACTAAATATCAGCGTGCTTCTAAGCATAAAGGGAAGGAGCCTTTTCCAATGTTACTGAAAAGTAATATTGGAAAAGGCTCCTTCCCTTTTTTATATGTTTTTAATTTTATCCGGTATTTCTGTTGATTAAAGCTTGTTACTCACTTAAGCGGTCAATCATACTTTCAGCTTGTTTGGCAAATTTCTTTAACTCGCCACTCTTGATAGTTTCTATAGGAATAACAATAGCAGAATCTAAATCAGTATAAATAAGAACATATTCTTTTGAATACTCTACTCGTAACATATCTTTCCAAGGCGTTTTGTGTTTGCCTCCTGGTGATTTCTCAGCCAAATACTCTTGCTCTATCTTTAATGAATGCAATCCAAAAATATCGGCTTTTTCTTTATCAGTATATTTTTCAAGAAACTGCCTACGCATATCCATTTTCATTGCGTAAGGCGAAAAAATCCCCCAGCCAACTGCTAGCAGTACAATATAAGCGGTTGTCATCATATCGGCATAATAAATATAATAAAACAAGCCAATCAGTAACATAATGCCAGGTACAAACATTTTATGCTTGCGAAGACTTTTTTGTAATTCGATATTATTTTTTAAGCATAGCTCATTAAAATGAACCAAATCTTTTTCTCGGAATAAGTACTCTATTTCAAACATATTTATTTTAATTATTTTGTGATAGTTGAATAAAGAGAGTGATATTAACGCCCTCTTTCTAAATTATAGGGGTACGTGGTTGAAGTAAATATGTAACTTACCCTTTTGTTTCAGTAACAATAATATCAATACCATTACTCTTCAATCGTTTTTTTAGGATAGCAATTTGAGATGAGCTTTTAAAAGGCCCCATTTTTACTCTATTCCAAACAACATTTCCAATCGTTGCCTTTTCCACTCTTGATTCTATCCCAATTAAGGCTAGTTTTGCTCTTAATTTATCAGCATCAGTAAAATTACGAAAAGACCCTGCTTGTACATTATATTTACTAGCCTTTCTTTTACCTAGGTGCTCCTCTCGGCGACGAGTATTAATTTCATAGTCAGGAATGATAACTTCTGTCTCAGGAAGTATGGTGTAAAAATCATACCGAGGCTCTTGTATCACCTTATTCTGATGTTTTGGTTTTAGCTTTGGTTTTATTGAAGCCGCAATGGTTTGTTGCTTTACTGTCGCTTGTTTTGGGCTAGTGCTTTTTAAAAAAAATAAAAAGATTGTAAAAATAGCTATTAACAAAGCAATTAATAGCCACTTCCACCAGGCAACAGTATTTTGTTGAGGTTTTTTTCTGCTAGAAGTTGCTCTATTTTTATAATCACGAGCCATTACATTGACTCAGGTGTATTAATATTTAATAAAGATAAACCATTTGAAAGCACTTGTTTAGTCGCGCAAATAAGGTTAAGCCTGGCATTTCTAAGTGCTTCGTCTTCCACTAAAAACTGATGTGCATTATAATAAGTGTGAAAGCTTGTTGCTAATTCGCGTAGATAGTTAATTAATAAATGAGGCTCATATTGCAACGCTGCTTTTTCAAGTACTTCAGGGTATTTTGATAAAATAGTAATCAGTGCTAATTCGTGTGATTCATTTAATTTATTTAAATTTTTCATCCCTAAATTTAAATTTCTATTCAAACCTTTTTCATCAAGTTGGCGCAAAACACTACATACACGAGCATGAGCATACTGCACATAAAAAACTGGATTTTCATTAGTTTTGGAGGTAGCCAGTTTTAGGTCAAAATCCATGTGCTGATCTGCTTTTCTCATTACATAAAAAAAACGTGCGGCATCAGTTCCTACCTCGCTACGCAGTTGCCGCAAAGTGACAAACTCACCAGAGCGAGTAGACATGGGGACTTTTTCTGTTCCACGATATAAAATTGCAAATTGCACTAATAACACTTTAAGTTTGGATTCATCTGCACCAAGAGCCAGCATTGCTGCTCTAACCCTAGGGATGTACCCGTGGTGGTCAGCTCCCCAGATATTAATAATTTGATCAAAACCTCGATCAAGTTTATTTATATGATAGGCGATATCTGAAGCAAAGTAAGTTGATTGACCATTGTCTCGCACAACTACTCTATCTTTTTCATCGCCAAGACGACTGGAGGCGAACCAGGTAGCCCCCTCTTTTTTATAGAGATAGCCGCTGTCATCTAATCTTTTTAGAGCATTATTTATCGAGTGATCTTCCATTAAGCTACGCTCAGAAAACCATTCTTGATAAGTGACGCCAAACTCTTCTAAGTCATCCTTGATGTCGTCAAGGATAACATTTAGTCCCGCCTGAAATAGGTCTCGATAGAGAGAGTCACCTAATAAGGTTTTGGCTCTGACAATAAGTGCATCAATATGTAGTTCTTTATCCCCACCATGAGGTTCGTCGGCTGGAATATCTTCAATAACAAGTTCTGCTGGGTGGCGATATTCATTGCCTGTGTTTTTGTGAATATTGAAGGCGATATCTCTAATATACTCACCTCGATAACCATTACAAGGGAATACAACAACTTCACCACACTCTTCTAAATACCGCAGCCAAATACTTACCGCTAAAATATCCATTTGGCGGCCCGCATCATTGACATAGTATTCCTTGGAAACATCAAACCCAACGGCTTGCAATAGATCTGCTACGGTAGAACCGTATGCGGCCCCACGGCCATGTCCCACATGAAGTGGACCTGTAGGGTTTGCAGAAACAAATTCAACCTGAACTTTTTTCCCTGCTCCGATTTTACTTAAACCATAATTTTTTCCAGCAGTATGGATTTGTTCAATAATTTGAAACTGAGAGTCGGTGGTAATGAAAAAATTAATAAACCCAGGCCCCGCAATTTCAACTTTAGCAACAGCAGGGTCGGTAGGTAATAAAGAAATGATTTTTTCAGCAAGTTGGCGAGGATTTGTATTAACGGGTTTTGCCAGGGATAGTGCTAAATTAGTTGCAAAATCACCATGCCGAGAGTCTTTTGTGCGTTCAATAATAATCTGTGGAACTATTTCTTGATCTAAAATAGCTTCAGATTTTAGACAGGTGATCGCGTGTTGTAGCAATGTTTCCAGCTTTTGTTTCATTATTTTAAAAGGGTGAAAGAACAACAAACCCGATATTATCCATGAAATTTGACTATTTCGCCAATACTGTAAAATTAAAAGTCTAAGCGGTTATCTAAAGTGATGAGTGGTTATTTGTATTGTGATGGATTTCAACTTGCTTTAATAATAGCTGAAAGATATAATTCGCAGGCTATAAGCTGTGGACTCAAACGTGGCAAAAAAATCCAACTATTCAACTATACATAAAATATTACTAATGCAAGTTTCAGTTGCTATTAGTGTAAGCATTGGTTTTTTAGTTTATGGAGGGGTAAGCTGGGCTATTTCATCAATTATCGGTGGATTAACTGCTTTTTTACCCAATTTGTATTTTGCTTATCGAATATCTTTAGCTAATGGGGAGAGTGCAAAAAAAATTGTGCAATCTTTTTATAGTGGTGAATCAAGAAAAGTCTTGATGACATGTGCGTTGTTTGCAATAGCCTTTCAGGTACCAGGATTACTGATTTTTCCTTTAATGGCCTGCTTTGTATGCGTACTATCAGTTTTTTGGCTTGCGTTAATTTTATTTGCGCAAGATTTTGAATATAAAAGTGTGAGAGAAGATGGCTAGTGAAGGCGGTTCTACAGGGTATATTGTTCACCATTTAACACCATTGTCGGTGGGTGAAGGCTTTTGGACAGTACATTTAGATACCTTGTTCTTTTCAGCAGTTCTAGGTACGTTGTTTATTTGGTTTTTTAAATCGGTTGCCGACAAAGTGACAACAGGTGTGCCTGGATTGGCACAGAATTTTGCAGAGATGATGATCGAATTTGTTGACCAGCAAGTTAAAGATACTTTTCATGGTGAGAGTAAATTAATTGCACCGCTCGGATTAACTATTTTTTGCTGGGTTTTTCTATGGAATATGATGGATTTATTACCTGTAGATTTACTGTCATTAATTAGCTCATTAATGGGGATTGAATATTTACGTGTTGTTCCCAGTACAGATTTAAATGCAACTTTTGCACTTTCTATTAGTGTTTTTATATTAATTATTTTTTATAGCATTAAAATAAAAGGTGTCTTCGGTTTTGCTAAAGAGCTGACCTGTACGCCTTTTGGTCCTTGGATGATGCCTTTTAACTTACTGTTAAAAATTGTTGAAGAAATAGCAAAACCGATTTCTTTAGCACTTAGGCTTTTTGGTAATTTATATGCCGGTGAGCTTATCTTTATACTTATCGCTCTACTGCCTGCATTCCTGCAGCCATTTTTAAGTTTTCCTTGGGCGATTTTTCACATTTTAATCATTGTTTTACAGGCTTTTATATTCATGGTATTAACCATTGTTTATTTAAGCATGGCACACGAAGATCATTAATTTTTTTTAACTTTAAATATATAACAATACTTTCGGAGGTATTATGGAACTTGCAGCGTTAATTGCAGATGTACAAGGTTTAACAGCCATTGCGGTTGGTCTTATTCTTGGTATGGGAGCTGTCGGTACAGCGATTGGTTTTGGTTTGTTAGGTGGTAAATTCCTTGAAGGGGCTGCGCGTCAACCAGAATTAGTTCCTATGCTACAAGTAAAAATGTTCATCGTTGCAGGCCTATTGGATGCGGTAACTATGATTGGTGTTGGTATGGCATTATTCTTTACATTTGCTAACCCATTCCTATCTGCAGTCACATCAGCAGCTGGTTAATAAGTCATTTTCATTCAATAGAATAGCAATAAGGGGAATACCGTGAGTATCAATGCTACTCTGATCGGTCAAATGATCACATTTACACTGCTAGTATGGTTTACCATGCAGTACGTGTGGCCACCGCTAATTGAAGCTCTGGAAGAGCGTAAGAAGAAAATTTCTGAAGGCCTTGCTGCCGCTGAACAGGGTGAAGAAGATATCAAGTTAGCCAAGAAAAAAGCAGCTAACTATCTTAAAGAGGCTAAAGCCGAATCTGCTAATATTATTACTCTCGCGCAAAAGCGTGCTAATGAAGTTGTTGAAGAATCAAAAGACACTGCCAAACGGGAAGGTGAAAAAATGATTGAATTAGCAAAATCGCAAATTGAACAAGAGATGCAACACGCAAAAGAAAATTTGCGTAAGCAAGTTTCTTCATTAGCACTAAAAGCTGCTGAACAAATTTTGCAAGCAGAAATTGATAAAGCAAAACATAAAGATATTCTTAGCAAAGCTTCTAGTCAGTTAGGGTAAGTATAATGAGTGAATTATCAACATTGGCGAGACCTTATGCAGAAGCTGTTTTTAAAATAGCAGTGGAAAGCAAGTCAGCCAATGAATGGTCTAATATGCTGGAGTTTTTATCTGTCGTCATACAAGATAAAGAAGTCGCTGCAATTATCGCTAATCCTAAAGTAAGTCAAGATAAATTGACTCAATTATTATTAGATATTTGTCAGGATCAATTAACAAAAGATGGTGCGAACTTTCTAAAGTTACTGGTTCAAAATGGTCGGCTAATATTGGCACCTCAAATCTCTGAGCTTTATGAGTCTTATAAAGCTGAACACGAAGGTTATGTCGATGTTGAAGTCATTAGCGCTTATGCTTTATCTAAAGAAGAGCAGAATAAATTCGCAAAGGTGCTGGAAAAACAATTGGACAAAAAAGTTCACATTACAACATCAGTTGATAAAACTTTAATTGGTGGCTTTCTTGCAAAAGCAGGAGATACAGTAATTGATGGGTCCACTAAAGGCCTGCTTCAACAGTTAGCTAAAAAACTCTAGCATTCCGTTATGGACTACTAAATTAGGGTGTAAAAATAAATATGCAATTAAATCCATCTGAGATCAGTGATCTGATTAAAAAGAAGATTGAGAATTTTGACGTTACTGTCGAAGCTCATACAGAAGGTACCGTAGTCAGTGTGACTGATGGTATTGTTAGAGTACATGGTCTTTCTGAAGCGATGCAGGGTGAAATGCTGGAATTTCCAGAAAACACTTATGGTATGGCACTTAACTTAGAAAGAGATTCTGTCGGTGTGGTAATACTTGGTGCATACCAACATATCACAGAAGGCGATACAGTCAAATGTACAGGAAAAATTTTAGAAGTACCTGTTGGTGAAGCGTTATTGGGCCGTGTTGTTGATGGTCTTGGTAACCCAATTGATGGTAAAGGGGCAGTTGAAACAACTGAAACTTCACCTGTTGAAAAAATTGCACCTGGTGTAATTGCGAGACAATCAGTTGATGAACCTGTGCAGTTAGGTTTGAAATCAATTGATTCTATGATTCCTGTTGGTCGTGGTCAACGTGAGTTAATAATTGGTGATAGACAAACGGGTAAAACAGCCATTGCGATTGATGCCATTATCAACCAAAAAGGTACTGGCGTTAAATGTATCTACGTGGCTATCGGTCAAAAAAGATCGTCTGTCGCTAACGTGGTACGTAAATTAGAAGAGCATGATGCTTTAGCGCATACTATTATCGTAGCCGCCACAGCTTCTGAAGCGGCGGCACTTCAATTCATTGCACCTTACACGGGCTGTTCAATGGGTGAATACTTTAGAGATAAAGGTGAAGATGCGCTGATTATTTATGATGATTTAACTAAACAGGCATGGGCGTATCGTCAAATGTCATTATTGCTTCGTCGTCCACCTGGTCGTGAGGCATATCCTGGTGATGTTTTCTATATTCACTCTCGTTTATTAGAAAGAGCATCTAGAATTAATGCTGCTGAGGTTGAAAAATTAACTGACGGCAAAGTAAAAGGTAAAACAGGTTCTTTAACTGCATTGCCAATTATTGAAACGCAAGGTGGTGATGTATCAGCATTCGTACCGACTAACGTGATTTCGATTACTGATGGCCAAATCTTTTTAGAGTCTGATTTATTCAACTCGGGTATTCGTCCAGCGGTTAATGCAGGTTTGTCAGTATCGCGTGTGGGTGGTGCAGCTCAAACCAAGATTATTAAAAAATTAGGGGGTGGCATTCGTCTTGATTTAGCTCAGTATCGTGAATTGGCAGCATTTGCTCAATTTGCTTCTGACTTGGATGAAAGCACACGTAAGCAAATTGAACGTGGACAACGTGTAACAGAATTGATGAAGCAGGATCAGTATTCTCCTATGTCAGTTGCTGAAATGGGTGTTTCACTACATGCTGCGAACGAAGGTTTTCTTGATGATTTAGAGGTCGCTAAAGTGCGTGATTTTGAAGCCGCTTTACAATCATATATGAAGTCTGAACAAGCTGATTTAATGCAAAAAATCAATGATACAGGCGATTATAGTGATGAAATTAAGAAAGGCATTCAAGCTGCAATAGAAGCTTTTATTAAAACAAGTAGCTGGTAAGGGGCTTCTTATGGCTGTTGGTAAAGAAATACGCACCCAGATATCGAGTATTAAAAACACTCAAAAGATCACGCGAGCAATGGAAATGGTTGCTGCGAGTAAAATGCGTAAAACAAAAGACAGAATGCAGGCAACGCGTCCTTACTCAAAAAAGATAAGCCAGATTATTAGACATCTGGCTCATGCTAACCCTGAGTACAAGCATCCTTTTCTAATTGAACGTGAAGTTAAGCGTATAGGTGTTATTGTTGTAACATCTGACCGTGGATTATGCGGTGGTTTGAATTCAAATTTATTCAGAACCATACTTAAAGATTTAGCGAGATGGGAAAAAGATAAGATTGAAGTTGATATTTGTACTATTGGTACAAAGGGTAGTAGCTTTTTTGCGGGTATCAATGCAAATCTTGTTGCACAAATTGGTAAGCTTGGGGATACACCGCACCTTGACGATATCGTCGGTATTATTAAAGTCATGCTAGATTCTTATAGCAATGGCACTATTGATGAGTTGTATGTTGTTAGCAATGAATTTGTTAACACAATGACCCAAAACCCAACGGTTGAGAAGCTAATACCTGTTGTTGCAACCGAACTGGAAGATGATGCTGAAGATCACTTTGGGAATAAACATTGGGATTATCTATATGAACCTGATGCCAAAGAGGTGTTAGATACATTATTAACTCGCTATATTGAGTCAATAGTTTATCAAGGTTTGGTTGAAAATAATGCCTGTGAGCAGTCAGCTAGAATGGTTGCAATGAAAAGTGCTTCTGATAATGCAGGTAATATTATTGATGAACTGCAACTTGTTTATAACAAGGCTAGACAAGCAGCTATCACACAAGAGATTTCAGAGATTGTTGCAGGTGCTGCTGCCGTTTAGGCTGTTTAAAGCAAGGCCGATAGCAAACGAATTTAGAATTGGAGAGGACGAAGATGAGTAATGGTAAAATCGTTCAGATTATCGGAGCGGTCGTCGATGTGGAGTTTTCACACGAAGATTTGCCGAAGGTATATGACGCATTAAATGTTGATAATAAAGGTTTAACATTAGAAGTTCAGCAACAGATTGGCGACGGTGTCGTTCGTACTATTGCAATGGGAACAACGGATGGTTTGAGTCGTGGATTGGGAGTAAGCAATTCAGGCGAAGCCATTAAAGTGCCTGTCGGTCAAAAAACTTTAGGACGTATTATGGACGTTCTAGGTGAGCCTATTGATGAAAAAGGCCCTATTGGTGAAGATGAAAAATGGGTGATCCACCGTGATGCTCCTTCTTATGAAGAACAAGCACCTGCTAACGAATTGTTAGAAACAGGTATTAAAGTGATTGACTTGGTTTGCCCATTCGCTAAAGGTGGTAAAGTGGGGCTATTTGGTGGTGCGGGTGTTGGTAAAACAGTCAACATGATGGAGCTTATTCGTAATATTGCGATTGAGCACAGTGGTTTCTCTGTATTTGCGGGTGTGGGTGAGCGTACTCGTGAGGGTAACGATTTCTACCACGAAATGACAGATTCAAATGTAATCGACAAAGTATCGTTAGTATACGGTCAAATGAATGAGCCACCTGGAAACAGATTGCGTGTTGCTTTGACTGGTTTGACAATGGCAGAGTACTTTCGTGAAGAAGGGCGTGATGTATTATTCTTTGTTGATAATATTTATCGCTATACACTTGCTGGAACTGAAGTGTCAGCGTTATTAGGTCGTATGCCATCAGCGGTAGGTTACCAGCCTACACTTGCTGAAGAAATGGGTGTATTACAAGAACGTATTACTTCAACTAAAACAGGTTCTATTACTTCTATCCAAGCGGTATATGTACCTGCGGATGATTTGACCGATCCATCACCGGCAACGACTTTCGCGCATTTGGATGCGACAGTTGTATTGTCTAGACAAATTGCTGAGCTAGGTATTTACCCTGCGATTGATCCATTGGATTCAAGTAGTCGTCAGTTAGATCCTTTAGTGATTGGTCAAGAGCATTATGATGTTGCTCGTGGCGTACAAGGTATCTTGCAACGTTACAAAGAGTTGCGTGATATTATCGCTATTTTAGGGATGGATGAATTATCAGAAGAAGATAAGTTAACAGTAACCAGAGCACGTAAAGTTCAACGTTACTTATCTCAACCCTTCTTTGTTGCTGAAGTATTTACTGGTTCTCCAGGTAAATATGTATCTTTGAAGGATACTATTGCTGGATTTAAAGGTATTATCGAAGGCGAATACGATAGTCTTCCTGAGCAAGCTTTCTATATGGTTGGTAGTATTGACGAAGCCGTTGAAAAAGCGAAAGGAATGTAATCCTTTTTAGGAGATATTATGACCATGACCATACATGTTGATATAGTAAGTGCAGAGAGTGAAATTTTTTCAGGTTTAGCAGAAATGGTATTTGCACCAGCTGAGCTTGGTGAGGTAGGTATTGCTCCACGGCATGCTCCATTAATTACAAAGCTTCTTCCTGGTGAGGTGCGAGTTAAAGTCAGTGCTACAGAAATGCAAGACTATTATATTTCTGGCGGAATTTTAGAAGTACAACCGCATTTAGTTACTGTCTTGGCAGATACTGCCATTAGAGCAACTGATATTGATGAGGCCTCAGCATTAGAATCCAAGGCAAAAGCAGAAGAAATGTTATCCGATAAATCCGGAAAAATTGATTTTGCCAAAGCACAGGCTGAATTAGCGCAAGCAATATCGCAGTTAAGAACTTTGGATCGTTTAAGAAAGCGAGGCAAATAGTTTTTATTGCTAGGAGGCTGTCCGAGAATAGATAACCTGCTACGGAAAAAGCCCTTTTGGCCATTTTTTCCGTTCATTTTCGTTAAATAGCACAACTATTCGCCTCAAAT
>VAPL010359245.1_pt1 | contig 19885 bp, 17 predicted proteins | sample 3395061 | NCBI WGS metagenome assembly VAPL01 (sample SAMN08290444, study PRJNA428436) | hydrothermal vent metagenome | isolation source: Deep-sea hydrothermal vent chimney 2 | place: Pacific Ocean: Juan De Fuca Ridge | depth 2182 m m | reverse complement strand
TCTAATGCATCAGTCAATGATCACAGCAAAGCCTCCGGCGGATATCAGGGAAAAGCAGCATAATGGGAGAAAATACATGAGCGAGCACAATGTCTGGGTTATTGATGATGACCCGTCGATTCGCTGGGTGCTTGAAAAAGCCCTGAAATCTGCCAGTTTTCTGGTAAGCAGCTTCGAAACAGCCGATGCCGCACTTGAGTATCTGAATAACTCCCAGCCGGATGTGATTATCACCGATATCCGCATGCCGGGAATGGACGGTTTTGAGTTTTTGAATGTACTCAATGAAAAACACCCTGAAATTCCAGTGATTATTATGACTGCACATTCGGATCTGGACAGTGCCGTCTCTGCATATCAGGGTGGTGCCTTTGAATACCTGCCAAAACCTTTTGATATCGATGATGCGGTAGATCTGACCCAACGCGCTTGCAAAAAAAGCGACGAATATGCCAGTAAACATGCGTCACAGGAAATTGCAACGCCGGACATAATCGGCGAAGCGCCATCGATGCAGGAAGTATTTCGTGCCATTGGGCGTCTCTCCAAATCAAATATAACCGTACTGATAAATGGCGAGTCCGGCACCGGCAAAGAACTGGTAGCCAGCGCACTACACAAACACAGCCCACGGGCTGATAAGCCTTTTATTGCCATCAATACCGCCGCCATCCCTAAAGATTTATTAGAATCAGAACTGTTTGGACATGAACGCGGTGCCTTTACCGGTGCAACTGCTCAACGCAGAGGCCGTTTCGAACAAGCGGACGGCGGCACCCTGTTTCTTGATGAGATCGGAGATATGCCGGCAGATTTGCAAACCCGACTTTTACGGGTATTAGCTGACGGACAATTTTACCGGGTTGGCGGACACACCCCGGTAAAATCCAACGTGCGCATAATAACGGCCACCCACCAGGACTTGCAGCAACGCGTAAAGGAAGGTCTGTTTCGCGAGGATTTATATCATCGACTCAATGTAATACGCATTCAAATACCGCCGTTGCGCGAACGTAAAGAAGACATACCCGCCCTGCTCGCATTATTTTTACAACAGGCAGCTGAAGAGATTCAGGTAGAAGCTAAAATTTTACTCAATGATGTGGTGGCCTATCTATCAAATCTCGATTGGCCGGGCAATGTACGGCAACTGGAAAACTGCTGTCGCTGGATAACAGTAATGGCTTCTAGCCGAGAAATTCATATGTCAGATCTACCACCCGAGCTGTCCCCGGATAACGTTAATCCTGTACTCCAGCCCTCCCAAAACTGGGAAGATGGCCTGCAACGCTGGGCAGAAACGCAGCTAAGCATGGGCAAGGAACACATACTTGATGAGGTTCAGCCAAAATTTGAGCAGATATTAATCAATGCGGCCCTTGGTAAAACCAATGGCCGTCGCCAGGAAGCAGCTAAATTACTGGGTTGGGGACGTAATACCTTAACCCGTAAGATAAAGGAGCTTGGTATTAGCTAGGACGCTCTTTCAATCACTAAAAAGACCACAATAGCGGGACTTTTTAGTGATTCAGCAAGGCTATTAAAGTTTTTTGCATACCGTCAAATCAGTCGCATTCTGATCGTAATTCGCTGAGTTAGCGGTTTGCCTGAATTCACCGGTATTACCATTACCATCATCTATTTGCCGGTCAATAATCTCAGCCGTTTTTCCCGGCATATTCAGCATGCAGATAACAATGCCATTGATATCGGCGCCATCCTGCTGAACCAGAACATTTCCACCAAAGGCATGGGTTGGGTTATTATCCCCAGAGCCGGCCACTAGCCCCGACTGACGCAGATGATCCCAGACATCACCTCGCTCACCAGCATTAATTTCACCATTACCATTGCCCGCTGCAACAGCATCACCCCAACGATCACTCGCATTCGGGTCATCACCGGGGAATGCGGAGTAGCGATCCAGATAGGAAAACACCGCTGCTGAAATCCCGTTAAAATCATTTGAAATACGTTTAATTTTTGCATTGGTCATCATTTCCTGACCTTTTAATACACCGCCCAGTAATAAACCAATAATCACTAGCACAATTGCAATTTCTATTAATGTAAAACCTGCTTGTTTTTTCATAACATCATCTCCATGATAAGTGAGCTTAAATTGAATGCATATATGATTTTATTATTGTTTTTCAAAATATATGCGGAATACCAATTGCCGCCAGCGCTCAGAAACATAACAAACACAATTCAATATTGGCAATGTTTATTTAGCATTTATTTGGACAGGTTGTCGGAAAGTTTGCATCGCTGCCATGCTGCGTGCTATCACGCACTGGTAAGCTGGTTCGCTGCATTCAACTAAATACACTTATATAAGCGGTCTGGGTAAGTCATATCAAAATATGTAATATTAATTAATTTTAGAGACCATGAATCACTATGATGTGTAATCGAACATTCATCGAACGATGAAATGAAATTTTGCTTATTGAAAATGAGACAGAAATATTTAAGTCATTCAGGCCAGAATATCAGGAATTAACTCATTTTCAATTTTGACTATTAATTCTTTCAATTTTAATTTACGTTTTTTTAAACGCTGCATCTGCATCTGCTCCATGCCACCGGTCATATGAAAGCGATGAATAATATCATCCAGATCACGATGCTCAAGTCGAAGCTCATCTAATTTTTTTCGCAATAACTCTTTATCCAGCTCAGACATAATCGGCCTATGGGTTATTTCAGCATAAAACTATGTGAAGACGTATTGATTATAGCCCTTAAAAGAACTTTCAGGCAGGTTATTATCGAGTGTTACTCTGGTTTTTAACTTTTATTATTCTGCTTCAAAATCAAGACAAACAGAGTTAATGCAATAGCGCAAGCCGGTCGGCTGTGGTCCATCCTCAAAGACGTGACCTAAATGAGCATCACATTTTGTACAACGCACCTCCGTTCTTTGCATACCAAAGGCGCTGTCTTTTATTTCACTAATCGCACTTTGATTAAACGGTTGCCAGAAACTTGGCCAGCCACTTCCGGAATCAAATTTTTGATGCGAGTTAAACAGTGGTTCATTACAGCAAATACAATGGTATATACCAGTGTCTTTATTATCATTATAAACACCACTATACGGTGCTTCTGTTGCCTGCTGCCGTGCAACTCGAAAACTGTCTTCACTCAGCTTTAACTTCCACTGCTGCTCAGTTAACTTAAATTTAGTCATCTGTATTAGCACTGTTCCCATGGCAGTCCGCGGTAACGCCAGCCGCCAACTGAGCTTCGATGATAGGCTTCATCTCTGTCACCTTCGAAACCTTCGGTTATCTGACAAACATTATGAAAGCCTGCTGTGATTAATAAGTTACCCGCGTCTATCGAACGCTTACCACTGCGACAAATTAAAATGATCGGCGGCGTATCCTCTCCCTGTTCACAAATACCACCAAGCATGAGTTGCCTGATGTCTTTCTCGAAGTTCGGATTTACACACCAGTCAGGCTCATCAATCCATGGCACATGCAATGCACCTTTAGGGTGACCAACAAATAAAAACTCCATGTTTGATCGTATATCGATTAATAATGCACTGGATACTTTTTGTAATAAATCTGCAGCTTCCTGTGGCGTCAGGTGATTTAGAGATTGAGAATTCAGAGAGACTATTTCGCTCATAATTAGATAACTTTTTATTTTTCACAGCCGGTTACAATGAAATAACAATGCTAATTTAGCTTGCGATTAACAGCAACCTGCTGTCATTGAAATTAATATATGTTAATGAAACAAGATGATCTCATTACCGACTCATTCGTTTCTGGCATTTACTTTGCTGATCATTCAGCTATTTATTTTTCGCATTTCCTGAAATACACTTTTAAATATATTAACCCATTTCTCATTAAACTGTGTACCTGATTTCTGACCCAATTCTATTGTCGCTCTGAGTAACGGTCTTTTTAATAATGTTGCATGTGCGCGCTCATGGGTTCTGGCATCAACCGCATCAACTATGGCCAGAACTTTTGCACCATCACAGATATCTTCGTCATTTAAACCATATGGATAACCACTACCATCAGCCTGCTCATGGTGCTGTAACACGATAAATGACGCCTCACGCCAGGTTTTCATATAACGCATTAACTCATATCCGACCACTGGGTGCTTTTGAATTTGTTCCAGCTGCTCCGGCATTAATTTATTTTTACTATTTATTATACCCAGAGGTAGTAATGCCATGCCCGCATCGTGCATATAAACTGCCGCTGCTAACTGATTGGGGTTTACCGGACGCCCAGCATGATCATTCATTTGCAAGGCTAATCTAAGCATACGGTGCGAGCGCCCGCACCAGTAGTTAGCTCTACTTTCCAGAGGCTCAGATAATGCCCGAAAAAAAATAAAATCATCACTTTCTTCAACGCCATAAACCGCCAGCTCTTCCTCATTTGGCATCTCTTTTGAAAATAAATTAATTAAAGAGTCACTACGAGACAGGCTGGTTTCAATAATTTCTATGCTCGGATCTAATAATAACAATGCATCTTTTATAACACTGCTTCGGCTTCTTTCCACTGATGTTGAAATCGCATCAATACTTTCACAGATACGCGGCAGACGATTTAATAAAACACAGCGGTCTTCACCATCAATAATTTTTTCCATCACCACTCTTATGTCATCAATTGCCAGTAATATTAAATCGCTAATGACAGTTTCAAAGTGCAGATGTTTTAATTTAATTTGCTGTAATAACGCATTAATGCTCAGCGTTAATGGCTCTATTTTAGCTAGCCCTGCTTGCTGCATTGACTGTTGTATGTCGGTTATTTCCTGTTGAATTTCAAGAATAATGTTTTCTTCTTCCGGAAACATTTCCAGCATTAAAATGGCTTGTTCGATTTTTTGCTTGGATGAGGTGAAATTGACAAAAAAGCTTGCCAGCGCATTTGCACTGATATTTTCCAATGGCATATTGATATCGTGTTTAGACATTTAGCGCTTCCATATTAAATCCAGCTTCCTGCTGTAGAACCAGGAATAACATATTTAAGTATAGAGAAATAGAATTTTAGCTCTCGACTATTCTGACTAACGGACTATTTCCGGTGCTAAAGCCTATTATATCAACACCGCTACTCTAATTTAGACAAGGCTTCCAACGCTTCACTTTTTTCTAACCAGTGCTCTTCAATGTCTTCAAGCTGGGCACTCAGCTTTCCACGGCGCACTGATAACGCCTCCAGATCGGCACGATTTTCAGCCTGATATATCTCCGGCTGAGCCAGCTCTACCTCAATCGACTCCATCTCCTGTGAGAGTGTCGTCATCTTCTGCTCCAGAACAACAACTTCTTTCTTTAATGGATTCAGACGTTTACGTTGTTCAGCTAATTGTTGACGCTGGACTTTTTTATTTATTCCTTTGTCGGCATCATCCGCCTGATCTTTGTTTGTCTCAATCTGTTTCGGTTGCATCAACCAACTACGGTAAGCATCCAGATCATCATTAAATGCACTGACCTTTCCATCATCAACCAGTAAAAACTGATCGGTAACGGATCGCAATAAATGTCTGTCATGGGACACCAGAACCATTGCGCCTTCATATTCCTGCAACGCCATACTGAGAGCGTGACGCATTTCCAGATCCAGATGGTTAGTCGGCTCATCGAGTAATAACAAATTAGGTTTCTGATAAATTATCAACGCCAGCACCAGTCGTGCTTTTTCTCCGCCGGAGAAAGGTGCGACCGGTTCCAGCACCCGATCACCATGAAAATTAAAGCCTCCCAGATAACTTCGAATTTGTTGTTCAGTAAGGCTTTTATCCAAGCGCTGTAAATGCAGTAATGCACTGGCTTCTAAATCCAGCTGTTCGAGTTGATGCTGTGCAAAATAGCCAATTTTTAATTCCGATGATTGCTCATAATCACCCGCCTGTGGTGTTAGCTCACCCGCCAGGCATTTTATTAATGTCGATTTACCCGCACCATTATGCCCTAACAATGCAATTCTATCTCCGGGTAAGATACTCATACTGGCATGCTTCAAAATTTGTACTTGCGCATAACCCACACTAATATTATCTAAACGCATTAACGGGTGGGGAAGTTTTTCCGGCTTAAAAAATGAAAAATTAAAGGGTGAGTCAATATGTGCAGCAGAAATCATTTCCATTCGCTCTAGTGCTTTTACTCTACCCTGTGCCTGTTTGGCTTTACTGGCTTTAGCTTTAAAACGTCTGATAAAGTTTTCAATATGTGCCACTTCACGTTGCTGCTTTTCATATTGTGACTGTTGTAGAGCTAATTTTTCTCCACGTAATTTTTCAAATGCGCTGTAATTACCACTATAAAGATTTAGCCGCTGTTGCTCAAAATGCACGATATGACTGGTAACTTTATCAAGAAAATCACGATCGTGCGAAATCAACAACATAGTTCCTGCATAACTCAGCAACCATTGTTCCAGCCAGATAACAGCATCCAGATCCAGATGGTTTGTCGGCTCATCTAGTAACAACAGGTCTGATCTACACATTAACGCCTGCGCCAGATTTAAACGCATACGCCAGCCACCAGAAAAGCTACTCACCGGATTATTTAACTGCTGTTGTTTAAAGCTTAAGCCCAGCAATAACTTGCCGGCTCGCGATTCTGCACTATACGCATCAATTTCATCCAGACGACTATGACACTCAGCCTGCACTGAACCCTCATTATTTTCTTCTGCAGCTGCCAGTTTTTTCTGAACTTCTCTTAACTCAACATCACCATCCAGTACATAATCAATTGCATTTTTATCTGTCGCCGGAGTTTCCTGGGCAACATGTGAAATAATTGTTTTTGTCGGCAAACTCAGGTCACCGGCATCACTGTGTATTTGATTTAAAATTAATGCAAAGAAGCTCGACTTGCCACAACCATTGGCACCACTGATTCCCACCCGGTTTCCGCGGTGAATTTTAAAACTCGCCTGTTCAAATAACACTTTTTGGCCGCGACGAATTGCAAGATTTGAGATATTTAGCATTTTCTTTTACTTTATTTTTTTGCGTAGTTACTTTTTAAACGCCTGAGCCAGTGCATCAGCCATTGCCGAATTACCAACCTTACCAGCCGATTGTTTCTGTGAACCTGACTTTTGTGCATTATGTTTTTGCGGACGTCGCTGTCCACGCGCTTTGTCTTTAGAAATATCCTTTACCTGATCTCGACTATCATCATCAAGGCGCATACTTAATGCTATTCGCTTTCGCTGCACATCCACTTCCATCACTTTAACTTTAACCACATCACCGGCCTTTACAACTTCACGCGGATCTTTAATAAATGTAGTCGATAATGCAGATATATGTACCAGCCCATCCTGATGAACACCAATATCTATAAAAGCACCAAAATTTGTTACATTCGTTACCACACCCTCCAGAATCATATCCGCAGATAAATCTTTAATTTCTTCTACGCCCTCTTTAAATTCTGCAGTTTTAAATTCAGGGCGTGGATCACGGCCTGGTTTTTCCATTTCGCTTAAAACATCTTTAACTGTTGGCAAGCCGAACTTTTCATCGACATAGTCATTTGCACTTAATTTTTTAAGAAAGCCTGCGTCACCCATAATGGCATTAATTGACTTACCTGATTGCTCAATTATTTTTTCAACCAACGGATAGGTTTCCGGATGCACAGCTGAGCCATCCAGTGGGTTTTCCCCCTGCATAATTCGCAAAAAACCAGCTGATTGCTCAAATGCTTTTGGCCCAAGTCGTGGCACATTAAGTAACTGTTTACGGTTTTTAAATGCGCCATTATCATCACGAAATTGAACTATATTTTCCGCCATACTGACACTTAGTCCTGACACCTGAGTTAATAATGGAACCGATGCCATATTAATATCAACGCCTACCGCATTCACACAATCTTCAATTACCGCATCTAATTGACGCGCCAGCTTTACCTGACTTACATCATGTTGATACTGGCCAACACCTATCGCCTTTGGTTCAATTTTAACCAACTCTGCCAGTGGGTCCTGTAAACGCCGTGCGATTGAAACCGCACCGCGAATCGACACATCTAAATCCGGAAATTCTTTTGATGCCAGTTCAGATGCCGAGTAAACCGATGCTCCTGCTTCTGACACGACAATCGATGACATTTTTAATTGCGGATATTTTTGAATTAATTCTTTCGCTAATTTATCGGTCTCTCTGGAAGCCGTACCATTACCAATACTGATAAGTGTCACATTATGTTTTTTACACAATGCGGCAAGTACAGCAATCGACTGATCCCACTGATTTTTTGGCACATGTGGATAAATTGTTGCGTAATCAACCATTTTTCCAGTTTCATTAACTACCGCAACTTTTACACCGGTACGCAAACCCGGATCTAAACCTAATGTTGCTTTAGGCCCGGCGGGTGCAGCCAACAACAGATCATTCAGGTTCGAAGCAAAAACTTTTATCGCTTCTTCTTCTGCTGCCTCTTTTAATTTCATTTTTAATTCAACATCCAGATGACTGAATATTTTAATTTTCCATGCCCAGCGAACACTATCCTGTAACCATTTATCTGCCGGGCGCTGCTGGTTTTCAATCTTATAATAATTGGCGATCATCGCCTCACATGGATGCGTATCCAGTTCATCTTCATTCGCCACCTTCAAGTTCATTTGCAAAATTGATTCATTACGCCCGCGAAATAATGCCAATGCCCGATGTGAAGGAATTTTTATTACGGCTTCTTCATATTCAAAATAATCCGCGAATTTTTCACCTTCATTTTCTTTTCCCGCAATGACCCGTGATTCGATGATTCCCTGTGACCACAAATATTCACGAAGCTGCTGAAGTAAATCTGCTTCTTCAGCAAATTTCTCCATTAAAATCTGCCGGGCGCCATCGAGAGCCGCTTTTGTATCCGCCACTGCTTTCTCTGTGTCGATATATTTACGGGCTTCAACTTCTGGTTCCAGCTGTGCGTCTTCAAACAGACTATTGGCCAGGGGTTCCAGGCCGGCTTCTTTAGCTATCTGCGCTTTTGTGCGACGCTTTTGTTTGTATGGCAAGTATAAATCTTCAAGTCGATTCTTTGTGTTAGCTTGCATAATTGCGATTTTTAGTTGTGGCGTTAGCTTTTCCTGCTCTTCAATGCTTTTTAAAATAGCCAACCGACGCTCATCAAGTTCACGCAGATAGCGTAATCGCTCTTCAAGTGCACGTAACTGTATATCATCGAGGCCACCTGTGACCTCTTTACGATATCGCGCTATAAACGGCACCGTTGAGCCTTCATCTAAAAGCTCAATAGCCGCGATGACCTGCTTTTCGATAACCTGATTTTGATTAAGTGATAATTCTTCGGCGATACGCTGTGAGATAGACTGCATGAAACATTAAAACCCTGAAATTTAAGTAGCCGCTATTGTACCTAATGCCACGTTAAATCACCTGATTTTTTGTATTCAGCTGTGTGCTGTTGATCTAATTATGTACGATTGATTTTTATTTTGCTGCCTATTTTTTAAACAACTGAACCTGCGTCCCGCTAGCAACATTCGACTGGTTGAATTTAGCTTTTTGCTGATGAAAATAAGCGCACCAGTTCTAACTGTATCTGGTTACTGGCCTCTCTGAACTCACCCTTAAGTATACTTTCTGCTTTTGCCTGATCACCTTTTTCAAACTCTGTCAGAACTTCACCGGCACAGCTATGAAACTGCGCATGTATTTGTTTGAGCGCCGTATATTCTGGCAACTTTGCATAACTCTTTTTACCGGGGCCGTATAACCATTTGCCGAGTACACACAATGCATCCTGCGATACAATTGAAATATCATGCTTTTCTTTACTGCTGCCATTTAAAGTACTGGTTAACTTTTGTTTCCAGGCCATATGTGCCCCCATCACTTCCTGTAAATTTAGTCCGGATAACTGCTCTTCTTCTGGACTTAATTCCAGTTTTGCAGAATTATCTCCCGCTAATTTTTTTATCAGCCAACTTTTTAACGACATGCTTACCCCTGCTTAACAATACGATTAAGAACCCTGATTTTCATACTAGCATTTTTTTAGCTTAATTCATCCATCTGTTCGGGTTAACCATTTAAGCGTTTTTTCAAATGTAACATCACTTTGCTCAAGCCCAATTTTAAATTATTATCCGCATAACCAATCAAGGGTAAAATCTTTTTCATGGCTGACGTAAGCTGCTGTTTTGTTATCTGGTTATTTCCCGTTGACAGCTGCTCTAATAGCGCTTCAACATTAACGTCTATAGTTTCACTATGTTCCTGCGCAGCTGGCGATGGAATTGTTTTACCGGTTTCATATCTAACAATACAACCACCACTACTTGCACCTCTATTTTGTTCTAACGCGGTTTTAAGTGCAATTTCTGCCTGTTTTAATAAACCTGAAAACGATTCCTGCGTGCCATCTAAAAGCGGCGATGTTATGCCCGTGTTGAATTGAATTTTAAATACACTCTTGCCCATTTTTAGCTTTAAACATGCAATGCGCTTACAAATGCGATTAACCACAACTTGCGCACCCTGAGGGTCAGAGCTAGGCAACAACATCGCAAATCGTGCAATGCCTAATCGTGCCGCAATATCCTCTGTCCGCTTACCTTCATTAATGAGAGAAGCTACTTTTGCTAAAATTTGTTCAGTTATCTCTTTTCCATGTTTAACAAAAATTTCTGAAAAATGTTCAATATCAAAGCGCACTACACTCATTTGCGTAAGATGGCGCTTCGCATACGCCAGCGCCTGATCGCCCTGAATCTGAAATGAGGCCTCAGTTGATAGCCCCGTTAACTTATCAAATGCGGCGGCTTTTTCCAGTTTTTGCACTTCATTACGATAATGAATATGAGCTGAAGCTCTGGATTTTAGTGAAATAGAATCGAAGGGTTTACTGATGAAATCAGTCGCCCCAAGACGTATCACCTTTTCTTTTGTACCGTCAGACTCTTCTGCACCGGTAATAATAATGATCGGAATTTTTGCAATAACCGGATCGGCTGAATTCCGAATTTTTTCCAGCAATTCAAAACCATCCATATTAGGCATACCAAGGTCACTGAATACCACTGATATTTTTGGATTTTTGGCCAGCGTTTGCCAGGCATCAATACCGTCTTCAGCCTCGACAACGTCAAATTCTTTTTCTAAAATTTTTACTGCAGCTCGCCGGATGACGCGAGAATCGTCTACGACCAGTACCTGATTTTCGGTGTTTTTTTCTGACACGGATACTAAAACTCATTTTAAATAATTCTTAATGAGTTTAGCTGTATTGAAGGGAGTTTGCTTTGTGTTACTGGAAACTGTTCGTCATTACAAGCGCAAGCCACCGTGCAAATTAATGCAGAGGCAGGCTTTGCTCATAATTTAGACAACTAGGCTTTAGCTGAGCGCGAATTACGCTTACGCTCGTTTTCAGTCAGCATTTTCTTACGCGTACGAATATGATTAGGAGTCACTTCCACCAGCTCATCATCGTCAATAAACTCTAATGCCTGCTCAAGTGTCATCTGAATAGGCTTAACCAGTGTTAATGCTTCATCTGTACCTGATGCACGAACGTTGGTTAACTGCTTGCCCTTAAGCGGGTTAACGACCAGGTCGTTATCACGTGCGTGAATACCCACCAGCATGCCTTCATAAACTTCATCACCATGCTCGAGGAACATTTTGCCACGTTCCTGTAAGTTATAAATTGAGAAGGAAAGCGCTTTACCCGTACCGTTTGAAATCAATACGCCTTTGCTGCGCTGACCAATAACCACATCTAACTTAGGACCATAGCTATCAAACACGTTATACATTAAACCGTTACCCTGGGTCGCGGTTAAGAATTCCGTCCGGAAACCAATTAAACCACGGGTAGGAATTTTATAATCTAAACGCACACGGCCTCTACCGTCGGGAACCATATCTTTTAACTCACCCTTACGAACACCTAAAGCTTCCATGACAGTACCCTGAGAATCTTCAGGCACATCAACGGTTAACGCTTCGTATGGCTCACACATTTTGCCGTCAATTTCTCTGATAACCACTTCCGGGCGGCCCACGCAAAGCTCAAAACCTTCACGACGCATAGATTCGATTAAAACAGAAAGGTGCAATTCACCACGACCTGATACTTTAAACCTGTCGCCAGACTCTCCTGGCTCTACCTTCAGCGCCACATTATGAATCAGCTCCTGATCTAAACGATCAGAAATGTTACGTGATGTCACAAACTTGCCGTCCTGACCCGCAAACGGACCATTATTTACCCGGAAAGTCATGCTTAACGTCGGCTCATCTACAGATAAAGGCGTCATTGCCACTACATTTTCCGGATCACAGATAGTGTCTGAAATACCTAATTTATCAATGCCATTAAAGCAGATAATGTCGCCTGCCTGCGCCACATCAACTTCTATACGCTCTAAACCGTGGAAACCTAAAATTTGCTGCATGCGAATGCCGGTACGTACCTTGCCTTCGCTGTCGATCAAGCTCAACGCCTGATTACGTCTAATTTTGCCATGCTGGATACGACCTATACCAATTACACCTACATATGAGTTGTAATCCAGTGCAGAAACCTGCATCTGGAAAGGTGCGTCTGCGTCAACATCGGGAGCCGGAACGTGCTCGATAATGGCTTCCAGTAATGGCGTCATGTCGCCTTCTGTTACCTTGTCATCCAGGCTGGCAAAACCACCCAGACCTGAAGCATAAATAACCGGGAAGTCTAACTGCTCGTCTGTTGCACCTAACTGGTCAAATAATTCGAAAGTCTGGTCTAATGCCCAGTCAACTCGTGCCGCAGGCTTATCAACCTTGTTGATAACGACAATTGGCTTGAAGCCCATATTGAAGGCTTTCTGGGTAACGAAGCGCGTTTGCGGCATCGGGCCTTCCTGCGCATCAACTAGTAACAATACTGAGTCAACCATCGACAGTACACGTTCAACTTCGCCGCCGAAGTCCGCGTGACCCGGTGTATCGACGATATTGATACGATAATCGTTCCAGGTAATAGCGGTGTTCTTCGCCAGAATGGTAATTCCACGTTCTTTTTCCTGATCGTTGGAATCCATCACACAGGTATCCATGTCTCCACGGCTGTTATCTATGGTACCAGACTGTTTTAACAGTTCATCAACCAGAGTCGTTTTACCGTGGTCAACGTGGGCAATAATTGCGACATTACGTAATTTCATGTTTGCTTCGAGCTCCTGGCCAAAATCAATATTGCTAATGGGCCAGGTGTTTCCGGCCAATCAAAAAGGGTGGCATATCATACAGCATATTAGGGATTGATGATTGTTTAGAATGCACTTATTTGAATTTATTTATTAAATCCAGCAGCGTAATCACGAAAAGCCGTGTATATTTCGAGTCCTGAAATTGATATTTACATCTATTCTTTAAAATTAAATGGAAATAAATAAAAACTAATTCCCGTTACTGCTTATCATCTAATATTTAATATAAATGAAGCCTCGACTGGTTAATTTATATTTTAAAAAATCCACTTCGTATATAATCAAAAAACATAGCATCTTTCAATTTAGCGCACATTTTAATCACCACGCTGTAAGGTTTTTCTGAACTCTCTACCTGCCCGCCCGATAATAGCTGAACGGCATAGCTGCATTGCATTTATTGTGATATAAATCACGCAATTAGATTGAATCTGACCTATAAATAGTGTGTCAGAACTATATGATAAACAAAACTAAATGACTCCAAGGACTAGCATGGAAAATAAAACCTATATTATTGGTCGTCGTGGATCTATCCAACTTTTTGACAAAACAACCAGTTCACGCCATGCAGAATTAGTTGTACTAAATGACCAGATATATTTAACCGATCTGGACTCGACAAACGGCACGTTTATTATGAACCAGGGTAAACGCAAACGCTTTACTGAAGGTTACATTAACCTTGACCAAACTCTTTCATTTGGTGAGCAGGTTTGCACAGTGAGAGAACTTATTGCTCGTGCAGCCATTTCCCACTAAATATCAAAATATCGAGCCGACAACGGTAAAATTACAGAAATATTGGTGTTTTTTTATGGTTTGCTAGAAATTTTGTCATAACTGAGCCATTATCATCATATAAAAACCCAATACAGCCGGTTGTAACCGGATAAATTTTGTCACCGCATAATCAGGGATAAAAATGGCTCGCAAACCCGAAGACCTTGTAAAAGGCGTCGTCAAACTTATTTCTTTACCGGAAATTTATATTCGCGTATCACAGATACTCGAAGATCCTAACCACAACGCCAGACAACTTGGCGACATTATCAGTCATGACCCCGCACTCACCGCACGAATACTGCGAATCGTAAACAGCGCATATTATTCATTAGCCTCTAAAGTCGAACTAGTTAGCCGGGCAGTTTCAATCGTAGGTGAAGATGACCTACGAAATCTGGTGCTGGCTACATCCGCTGTCGACACGTTCAAACGTATCCCTAACCAGCTTATTGATATCGACCTCTTCTGGCGACACAGCGTTCATACCGGCATAGTTTCCCGCCTGCTCTCCAAACACTGCAATATTCTTCACGGTGAACGCCTGTTTGTCGCCGGCATGTTGCATGACATTGGTAAGTTAGTTCTCTATTTTAAAGAGCCTGAACTCTCACAACAGGTACTGATCGCAGCCGCTGACTCTGACGGACAACTGTTTCACTCTGAAAAGGAGATTATTGGCTTTACCCACGCCGATGTAGGGGCGGCACTCATCAGCGCCTGGAAACTGTCTGATACATTAAAAGATGTTGTGGCCTATCATCACACCCCTCTTAAAGCCAAAAACCACCGCATGGAGGCCTCTATTGTCCATCTTGCCAACTGCATAGTTAATGCACTGGAACCGGACATTGAAATAAATGAACACATACTCGAAGACTACCCGGGGTTTGAACCCAAATCGCTGGAAATTACCGGCCTGGATTTAAAAATTCTACCGGAAGTGATGGAGCAGGCATGGGAGCAGGCCGGTGAAGTACTGGATATTATCTGTCCGCGAGTTTGATAAAGAATCGTTGCCTCATCGACACACCATTCATCGCTTATATGTGAAGCCACATCTGATTAAGCTATAAATATATATACAAATAGCTAAACTAAATCATGTAAAAGATTAATAGACAGTATAGAAATAGCTTTAAAGCACAAAGATAATTTGTGAACCGACTTACGACAGATCAACATAAAGCAACTAAATTGAATACTATGGTCAGACTGATAATCTGCTACCAGCTCAAATGTTAAAAGCATCCGAAGGTATACCCTTCTTAAAAGAAGATGCGCACTAACGCAACCCTATAGCAACTTTCTATGGACTGGAAAACCAAGCTTGGAATTCATAGTGTTATTCTATAATTAAAATCCTGTTTTTGGATAGAGTACATGAGCGCGATAATTCATCAATTTAAAAACTCAGGCAAATCATCAGGCCCGGAATCAGGCCAAAAATCAGGTGATACACTGAAACCACTTATCAGCCAAATTGCACGCTGCCTTAATGAAGAGCTTTCCGAATTGATCGGACGGATGTTCGATGGTGCCGACGACATGTTATTTCAACTTGCCGAAAATGCCGACTCCAATGAAGATCAGAATCAATATTTTGACACCATGCGCATGCTGCGCACAGAGCGCAAACATATCGGCCAGAACTTTGCTGACAATCTAAAAGTTTACTTACAACCCAGCACTAAAAAGACCAAAGACAAAGACAACATTCTTGAAGACGAACTCAGTCTGGTTGATCAGGATGAAATGGAAGAAATGGTTGCAGTTACCGCCATGCACTCTAAAGCCATGCACCTGTATGGTGAAGCGGTAAACCATCTTGAAGCCCGGATTGAATTTTTATCCCTGAAGTCATCCAACATATTCAGCAAAGACGCACTGGCGCCTAAAAACATTTGTGAATCATTTAAAGAAGCCCTTACCGAAATAGAATTATCGACCAACAATAAGCTGGTACTTTACAAGTTATTTGATCAGGAAGTGATTTTAAATTTAGAGCCACTCTACCTGAAACTTAATCAGTTATTTATTGACCAGGGCATTCTCCCTCAAATCAAGCTCGGCAGCGCCACGCAAACGCCAGCCACAAACACTCCGCCACCGGCAATAGAAGAATCTCCGGCTGAAACCGATGCGGTTTATTTAGAAAACCCGACATACAATCCGGGCCAGGCGCCGACATTCAGTAATAGCGCACATCATCAGGGCGGCACAAACTCTTCTCAACAACCTGTCTCTACAAGCGGACCGACAGATAATTTTTCCGGCTTACATCATAGCGCCCCCGTTAACACTTCACATAATACTGCTGCTAATGCTGCAGCCCCAGCGGGCACTCACCAGGATGTGCATCGTGTAGTCAGCCAGTTTATTAATGGCGAACTCACTGCAAGCGGACCGGGCATCCCCGCCTCTTTCACGACCGCAAATAACGCACCCACAACTAACGGCATGCAATATTATGACCGCCGCGATGTGATGCATGCACTATCTAATCTGCAGCATAATGTAGCTCAATCCAGCTCGCCTATTGAACAAATAGACGCCGCTGACTTTAAACGTGCTTTACTTGCAGACATGGGTAGCCGAAACGGCGGAGCCATCACCAAGCAGGTTAATCAGGTCGATGAAAAAACCATCGATTTTATTGAAATGTTATTTGATGCCATTATTGAAGACATCAGTATATCTGAAGCGGTGACCAACCTTCTGCTGCGTTTGCAAATTCCGGTGATCAAAGTCGCCATGTTAGATAGTAATTTTTTTGCGGATGGCGAACACCCATGCAGAGTCACGCTAAATTTAATCGCACATTTAGGGCGTGGACTAGCCTCAGATGATGACAGTCTATTTGCATCTCTGGCTTCAGTTGTAGAAACACTGCTCAATGATTTTGATATTGACAACAATAGCTTTGAAACCGCAGAAGCTCAACTTGAAAACATTGAACTAGAAGAAATAAATCGTACCGCTAAAAAAGAAAAAGAAACTCAAAAAATCGTGCTCCACACCCACGCAAGGGAAGTCGTACTGGCGGAGTTACAATATCATGTAATGGATAAACCCCTACCAAAAATTGCACAAAATTTAATTCTTAAAAACTGGTCAACACTGATGTTTCATCGCTATATAAAATATGGAAAAAACAGTGAAGACTGGCGTGAATCGGTTAAAACAGTAAACAATATAATTCAATTACTGCAGCCCATTGAATCATCCCATGCTTATAACAAAGTCAACACAGAAAAAGATGACACCCTAGGTGTTATGCACTCCAGCCTGCTGGAAACACCACAAAACCCCGTAGAAATTGAAACTGAAATTAATAATGTTTTAATTAATTTCGAAGATACACTTCAGGATAGCCCCTTTAATCCGGACAACATATCAGTTGACAGCAGCTACTTTGTAACAGTTGATGATGACTCTGAAGAATACAATGAAATGCAGGCCGAACTGATTGAACCTGTTATTGAGATAGAAGATGAGATAATAGACCCGTTGCTTGAACAGGCTAATATCGCTCGCGAAAAAATTGCACAACTACCCAGAGAAGTACGCCCTGGCGTCTGGTTTAAAGTGTATAACGGAGAAGATTCAGCCGCACGCCGGGTTAAACTATCCGTCATTATTATGGAAGAAGCCAAGCTGGTTTTTGTTGACCGGATTGGTGTAAAAGTGATTGAAAAAGACGCACTGAAATTTACCCAGGAACTGACAGCAGATACATCGCAAATCATTGCTGACCACTCAGCATTTGACCATGCACTTGGAATGGTCATCAACTCTCTATCCAGCACCACCGAAGTATAGTTTTACTACTTTTAAATGAGCAAATGCGAAGACTGGACAACACATCCAGCACACATAAAACAGGTCAGGCCTGTTTATTTGCATGCCCATTTGGCTGGTATGGACGTCATCCATAACTTACGTGAGCATTAATCCGTAAGACACATTTTATGTCTTACACATTTATTAGCGGTTACAGATTATGATTGACAAACAATCTGAATTTATTGAGCATCTATTCAATACGATTAGCAGTGACCCCACAATGCCGGCTGAGCTTAAAATAGCCTTGTTGCGTTTACAGCTTCCTATACATAAACTAAGCATCGAAGATCCGCATTTTATCGCTAATCCAAAACATCCTGCGCGCTATATATTAGCCATAACAAAAAAAATATCGGTTCTCGCCAAAAACCATATTCCGACCATTCTAAAAACTGAGTATATACTGTCAGAGTTGCTAAACTCATCTCTTGGTGTAACCAGTTTTAGCGCTACCAACTTACAGCTTGATAAACTATGTGCTGCCTTATTTAAAAAGCCAGCGCAGCCTGCACATAACCACCAGACCCAGCTGAAACAACTCATTAACTCAACCATTAAGCAATGCATTCATGGCCATGACATTCCCGCAGCCTGTCAGGATTTGACACTTAAACTATGGCCTGTAGCCCTGTTCTTTATTTTGAAGTCCTATGGCAAAAACAGCAATCAATGGTGCGAGTCTATAAATGTATACTGTGAACTTCTTAGCTCAATACAACGCATTGACTCTAAGCAGCAACATAATAATCTTAAAATAAATTTTATGAATATTGTTAGAAAAAACAATAAATTTCTTATGCAATACAATCATGCTGATACCGTTGAAACAGCAATAAAATATTTAATTGCACATTTCAATCACACACTGAGTGGCTCAACCTTTTCACCCAATACAAACATATCTGACAATAACAGCGCCATAAAGAAAATAGCGTCTTTACCGCCTTCCATAAAGCCCGGTGTCTGGTGTGAAATTTTTATTGATGACATTACCCCGCCAAGACGACTACGCTTATCCGTTATTAACATGGACACAGGTATGCTTATTTTTGTAAACCGGAAAGGTATTAAGAAACTTGAAAAAGATGCGGCTGAATTTTCAGTTGAACTGAGTCGTGGATTATCCAGTATTTATAAACATGATACTTTGTTCACCCGGCCAACAGTTAAAACACCTCTTAGAAAAATCGGCTAGATTATTTTAACTTACAACAAAATAAATACTGTTTATTACTTACAGTATTTTCCAATATAAGCTTTTAGCCGATTGGTCGCTCTATCACGCTGATCGTTAGACATGGTTACCCGGTTGCCGTCTTTATCCAGATTATAAAGTGAGCTAGCCCTTTCATATCGTCTAAGGCTGTCTTTTGAATTGATACAGCTGGCCTTTCTTTTTTTCTTTTTGTTTCTCAACTTCTCTTTTTCTTTGGTTTCACGCGCCTGATCTTCTGCATAAGCATCGAGCAACTTCTGACGATTTTTTTCCCTTTGATTACTTATTTTAACATTACCTTTATTTTCTATATTGACTTGCAGCTCTTCAGAGTTAGTGACCGGCTTATCACCATAATGTACATTACCCTGATCATCCACCCACTTATATATCTCGGCGCTGAGACTACCCGCGTAAACACAATACAACATCACAATATTTTTTAGCATATTCATTTTATCTAAGTTTTATTTCATTCACATTATCTTACCGCATAAAAAAAGCCGGTGCTATTGCACCGGCTTCGACCACAAACCAGCAGGAGTCCTCTTTACTGGTATTTACCAACCACGCTATTTGGTTGTAAATTCAGGATAAGCTTCCATACCGCAATCAACTAAATCCATTCCTTCGTATTCATCTTCCTCACTTACACGCAGACCCATAATCGTCTTAAGTACCATCCAGACGACGAAGCTAGCGCCAAATACCCATGCAAAGATAGTTGCTGCACCAATCAACTGGCCTGAGAATGAAGCGCCGTCATTGGTTAATGGAACCAGTA
>VAPL010213443.1_pt1 | contig 19887 bp, 13 predicted proteins | sample 3395061 | NCBI WGS metagenome assembly VAPL01 (sample SAMN08290444, study PRJNA428436) | hydrothermal vent metagenome | isolation source: Deep-sea hydrothermal vent chimney 2 | place: Pacific Ocean: Juan De Fuca Ridge | depth 2182 m m | reverse complement strand
CCAATCTTCGGCACGGGGACCGGAAACGATGTATTTGCCGAAATTATGAATTTCGTTAATGCCGACATCGTGGCGCACCGCCCGGCATTCCCGACCGATGGTGGCGAATGCGTTAGAACGGCGGAAACTGGGGGTTTCGTAGGCTTCGTCGGGGGAGGCGGCGAAATAGTTGACGTGTTCGAGCCCGTAACCGACGCCGAAGACGGCGTTTTGCGCCTTCCAGGTATCGTATACCGGCGTCGTCACCAGCGGTCGTCCGGCGGGCAGTTCCTCGTTCGGGAACGAGATGGCGAAGCGCCGCTGATAATTCTCGACGACCCGGGATTTGGTAAAATCGGGGGTGGCGTAATCGCCGAAACGGGCGACATCCATGGCGAACACGTCCGATGTCGGTTCGCCTTCGATCATCCATTCGGCCAGGGTCTTGCCGACGCCGCCGCCCTGACTGAACCCGGCCATTACCGCACACGCCGACCAAAAACCGGGCCGCCCCGGCACCGGGCCAATCAGCGGGTTGCCGTCGGGGGCGAAGGTGAACGGGCCGTTGATGACCCGCTTGATGCCGGCTTCGGCCAGACACGGGTAGCGGTGGAATGCGTGTTCCAGCGGTTCGGCGATGCGGTCCAGGTTATCGGGCAGCAGTTCATGGCCGAAATCCCAAGGCGTCGAATCGACCGACCACGGATCGCAGTCCTGTTCGTAAATACCCAGCACCAGGCCATTGCCTTCCTGACGAAAGTAGCTTTCACCGGCCGGGTCCAGAACATGGGGAAGTTCTTTATCCAGCGCCTTGACCTCGGCAATATCCTCGGTCACCAGATACTGGTGTTCCATGGCCAGCAGCGGCAGGTAGACGCCGGCCATGTGGCCGACTTCCCTGGCCCACAGGCCGCCGGCGTTGACTACGTTTTCGGTTCGAACGGTACCCTGTTCGGTGACCACGTCCCAGCTTCCGTCGGCCAGCGCGTTTAGCTCCAGCACCCGGTTTCGAAGCGAAATCTGGGCGCCGCCGACCTTTGCCGCCTTGGCATAGGCATAGGTCGTTCCCGATGGGTCCAAATGGCCATCCAGCGGATTGTACAGGCCGCCGATAATGCCCTCGATATTGGTCACCGGCGACAGCTTGCCGATTTCCTCGGGGCTCACCAGGTCGGATTCCAGGCCCATATAGCGGTGCTTGGCGTATTCCGCCTTCAGGAAATCCATGCGTTCGGGATCGGTGGCGATGGTTATCCCGCCGACGTGATGCAAGCCGCAGGCCTGACCGCTGATTTCTTCCAGTTCCTGATAAAGGCCGATGGTGTAGCCTTGCAACCGGGCCAGATTGGGATCGGAATTCAGGGTATGGAAACCGCCGGCAGCGTGCCAGGTGGAACCGCTGGTTAATTCCGATCGTTCGATCAGCAGGACATCATTCCAGCCATACTTTGTCAGATGATAAAGCACACTGCAACCGACGACGCCGCCGCCGATAACTACCGCCCTGGCATGAGTTTTCAAGTGTCTGTTCCCTTTTGTCAGTGTTGGTCATCTCCGGCCCCGCCCTCGGCGATGCGCCGTTCCACGAAGGCGTCCAGCTCTTCCTCGATAGCCGTATCAAGGGCCGGCGGCCGGTAGTCTTTCAGTAACTGTTGGTATATTTTCCGGGCTCTTTGGGTGGCATCCAGCGAGCCCCCGTCGCGCCAGTTTTCAAAATTGCTCCAGTCCGACAGGATCGGGCTGTAGAAGGCGTTCTGGTAACGTTCAAGGGTATGGGCGCAGCCGAAATAATGGTTGCCGGGGCCGACTTCGCGGATCGCCTCGAAGGCCATTTCGGCATCATTGACGACCACCGGCTTCATGAATTCGGCCATCATCTGCAACATCTCGGCGTCGATTATGACCTTCTCGAACGAAGCCGCAAGCCCGCCTTCCAGCCAGCCAAGCCCGTGCTTGACCAGATTGCAATGGGCCAACATGCAGGCCCAGATCGACATTTGTGATTCATATGCCGCCTGGGCATCCGGCGCGTTCGACGCGTTGACGTTGGATGACCGGTAGGGAATATCGTAGCGCCGGGCCAACTGGCCGCCGATCAGCACCGCCTTGGCGTATTCCGGGGTGCCGAAAGCGGGCGAGCCGGTACGCATGTCGACGTTCGAGGTAAAGCCGCCATACATCACCGGGGCGCCGGGACTGACCATCTGCGAAAATGCGATACCGGCCAGGGCCTCGGCATTTTGCTGAACCAGGGCGCCGGCCACGGTTACCGGGGCCATCGCCCCGGCCAGGGTGAACGGGGTAATCACCACCGGCTGCTTCAAACGTGCCATTTCAATGATACCGCCAAGCATGGCCACATCGTATTGCAGCGGTGAATTGGCGTTGACGACGGTAAAAATTGACGGTTCCGACAGCATTTGATCGGCGGTGACACCGCGCGATATGCGCACCATTTCAATAGAATCCCTGATTCGCTGACGGTTCAGGGAATAACCGAAACCCATTTTGTCGGACAGCTTGATGGCCGCCTGTTCGGCGACGAGATGGCGGATCGGGGCATCGATATCGGTCGGTTCGACCGGATAGCCGGCGATTTGGTGAACGATGTTCAGGCTTTGCCCCAGGCGGATGAAATCACAGAAATCCTTGAAGTTGCCCTGGCGCCGGCCATTGTCCAGATCGGTGGCGTTGGGGGGGCTGGCGACCATGCAGAAAGCCGTGAAATTGCCGCCGTATTCCAGATTATGGGCCGGATTGCGGGCGTATCCGGTAAACTGTGCGGGCACGGTCTTGAGGGATTTCTCAATAAGTGCTGCATCGAAGCGCACGCGCGGTTCGCCGGGTTTCACATCGGCCCCGGCGGCTTTCAGGATATCGCGGGATTCCTGGCACAGAAAGTTAATGCCGATCTCGCCCAGGACCTTCAGGGAGGTCAGGTGGATGGATTCAATTTCATCGTCCGAGACGATATTGAACGGTTGATACGGGTTCTGCGGCTGCCGGTAGGGCAACTGCCTGAATTCATCGCCGCCGCCCCTGCGGCGGTCGGATTTACCGTTTGATCTGGCCCGTCTCGCCATTAGCAGCCTCTCCTGATTGCGTGAATTATAGGGATCGTCTGATTTACAGATACCAAAAAAGCGGCACATGAAGCCCCAAATGTGTCGCATTTGGGACTGTCAGCATACCGGGTGATCGGCCATTTTCAGGTGCAGTTCGTCATCGTCATGGGGATGGGCCTCGGCCACCGTTTCATCCAATTTGGCCGCCGCTTCGACTTGTCGTTGTTTGGGATCGTCCGCGATATCGGAAAATACCAAGACAACGGCGCCGGCATCGGTCAACGCCGATGCAACGGTTGCGGCGACGCCCAGTTCCTGCAAGGCGGCGTCCCCGGCGATCTTGCCGGTCAGGCCCGGTCCGAATCGAATTTCGGGAATGCGGTTCAGGGAAAAAGCGGCTTGATCCATGAAAATCTATTCTCTTTGTTTTATTGCGCAGGCCGGATGCCATTTTCCATTCCGACCGGGCATTTTTGGAAATCTCGCTGTCCGGTAAAATAATGTGTAAAAATGCGCTCCGTTACCAGAGGATAATGCCTGATGTCATTACGAAATTTCAGGGCCTGGCTGGGCATGTATGATTTACCGGCGCTGCGCCCGGCCCAGGATGCCTGGTGGGCCGGGCTGGCCAGGCGCCTGGCGGCGCATGGTATATCGAATGTGCCGGAACGACTGGAGCGGTCCGGGGCCGATCCCTACGATATCTGGCTGTCGCCGGATTTGTTGTTCGCCCAGACCTGCGGCTATCCGCTGACCCACCGGCTGGCGGGCCGGGTCCGGCTTCTTGGTACGCCGTGTTATGACGCACCCGGCTGCCAGGGGGCATTTTACCGCAGCCTGATTATCGTGCGCGGGGATTCCGGCATCGAAAATCTGGCCACCGCATTTCCGGCCAGGGTCGCCGTCAATGGCATGGATTCCTATTCGGGATGGCGGGCGCTGGCGGCAACGGTAGACGAACTGGGCCTTGAAATGGAACCATTCAGCGAGGTCATTATCAGCGGCGGCCACCTGGGCAGCATCGATCTGGTGCGTGAAGGCGACGCCGACCTGGCCGCCATCGACGGCGTCAGCTATGCCCTGAGCGGTGATGTCGAGCCGGAAAGACTGGTCGGCCTGCGCGTCTTGCATCAATGCGCGCCGGCGCCGGGGCTGCCCTACGTCACCGCCGCCGCCATGGCCGATACCGATGTCCGCCGCATGACCGCGGCCATCGGCGAGGCTTTTGACGATCCGGCTTTGGAAAAAGCCCGTCGAACCCTGCGCCTCAACGGTTTCAGCGCCGTGCCCCTGACGCAATACCGACGGTATATGAAGTAGGGCCGGTTTACTTGTTTTGGAAACCGATAAACATATAGCCGAGGTTGCGCAGGGTCTTGATATAGGCCGGGGCCTTCGGGTCGTCGTTCAGTTTTTTGCGTATTTTACCGATCAGTACATCGATGCTGCGATCATAAGGATCCCATTCGCGGCCGGCGACCATATCCAGAATCTGGTTGCGGCTCAGGGGGCGGTTGGGGCAGGCCGTCAGGGCGGCGAGAACCTGAAATTCGAAGGTCGTCAGAATTACTTCCCGGCCCCGCCTGGAAACCAGTTGGCCATTGCCCGGGTCGAAAATCCATTCGCCAAATTCGATGATATCGCCTTGCGGCGTGGCGGCGGGCGATGAAGGCCGCTTGCCCTTGTCGGCGGAACGGCGAAGAACGACGCCGACCCGTGCGCTCAACTCGCGGCTATGAAACGGTTTGGTGATGTAGTCGTCGGCGCCGATTTCAAGGCCGACCACCTTGTCGACAATGTCGTTTCTGCCGGTCAGCATAATAAAGGGGATGGCCGTGCTACCGGTCAGATCACGGGCCAGCGTAAGACCATCTTCGCCCGGTAGCGAGAGATCCAGTATAATCAGGGCTATGTCCTGTTCGGCGATAGAGCGACGCATTTGCCGGCCATCCGCAGCCTCGCTGACGCGATAGCCGTCGCGTTCCAGAATCCGGCCAACCGTGGCGCGCATATCTGGGTCGTCATCGACAATCAGGATACGCTCTCCGTTGGCCATGAAGGGAAATTCCTGTCGCTGGTTCGTATGCTATCGACGTTTCCATTCACAATAGCCCCATTACACAACTTTACAAATTCAAGGAGAGGGGAAATATATGGGTTATACCAGGGTATCGGGTTCATTCCTGGAAATTTGTATTGGATTCTTGTTGCGGACAACGCAAATTGCATTACTTCGTAGTCACTGTCGGCTATGACAACCGGCCTTGCATGACTGTCAGGCGATCCGGTCCGGTCAAAATGGCAAGCGATTAGAGACCGGGAAAAATCAAAGACGCGGAATGTCATGGAAAACTGTAAGCAAACCATCCTTAACCATCTTCATGAGATCGGTAACGGGCGCTGCTCTATTACCGAGTCGGTGATTTCCGCCGAAGACGACCCGGACGTGCGGGAGATTTTGACCCGCCTGTTAAAAATGCACGAGGATACCAGGTATCGCGACGAGCAGGCGGCGGTACATTCCCGCCATATGGCCAACAGTGAAAAGCGGTTCCGGGGCGCTTTCGAAAATACCGGCGTCGGGATGGCAATGGCCGACCGAAGCGGTAGATTTCGTCGCGTCAACGCATCAATGCGCAAAATATGCGGCTATTCGGAAGCGGAACTTCTTTCCCTGACTTTTTTCGACCTGGTGTATCCGGGTGATCTGAATTATTTCCGGGGGCTGCATGAGCGCCTGTATAATGGCGAAATACCGGAAGGATTTTTTCTCGCCGAAACGCGCTGTATTCACAAGGACGGCTCGATTGCCTGGGCCTTGGCGAATGTCGCCCTGCTATCTGAAAACGATGGCGATGATGTTTATACCATCGCCCATCTGGAAGATATTACCGAACGCAGGATGATTGATGAAAAACTGAAGCAATCTGAAAATCGCCTGGTGCTTCAAATCAACAGGACACCGCTTGGGGTCATCTACTGGGATGCGAATTTTAAAGTCAGGGAATGGAATCCTGCCGCTGAAACCATCTTCGGCTTTGCCAGTGAAGAGGCGGTGGGCCGACATGCCAGTGAACTGATAGTGCCGGTCGAGGCGCGTGAGCAGGTTGATGAGGTGTGGCAGGAATTGCTCAATAACCGGGGCGGCAGTTACGCGGTCAACCAGAACATCCGGAAGGATGGCGCGAAGATAACATGCGAATGGCACAATTCGCCGCTTATCAATGACGACGGAGAAGTCTTCGGCGTTTCATCGTTTGTCCGCGATATCAGTATGCGCATAAATATAGAAGAAGCGCTTCGGGCCAGCGAAGAACGCTGGCAGAGTTTGGCCGCAGCCAGCTTCGAAGGCGTCCTGATCCACGACAGCGGCGTTATCCTTGATGCCAACGAGCGATTGGCGATGATGTTCGATTGCAATCATTCGGATCTGGTCGGCGCCCGGGTGCTTGATCTCATTGCCGCAGAAAACCGCTCGCAGGTTCAGGATAATCTGTTGTGGCTGGTCGATGCGACCTTCGAGGCCACGGGGTTAGGCAAGGATGGGTCGGAATTTCCGATCGAGATATCTTCCCGTGGCATCGCCTACAGGGGAGCGACCCAAAGGGCCGTGGTTATCCGCGATTTAAGCCAATACAAGCAAACCGAAAATGCCCTGCGCCAGGAAAAGGAGCGGGCCGAAAAGGCCCTGACCGAACTGGCCTACCAGAAGGCGGCGCTGGACCAGCACGCCATTGTCGCGATTACCGACCCGAGCGGAATTATCACCTATGCGAACGATAAGTTCTGCGTTATTTCCGGCTACGAACGGGAAGAGCTGATCGGCAACAGCCATAGCGTCGTCAAGTCCGGCCTGCATCCGGTATCGTTTTTCAAGAATTTGTGGGAAACCATTTCCAGCGGCCAGGTATGGCGTTCCGAAGTCGTCAATCGGGCCAAGGACGGGTCGTTGTACTGGGTCGATACGACGATAGTACCGTTTCGCGGGGTCGATGGTGAAATTCAGCAGTATGTGGCTATTCGAAACGACATCACCGAGCTCAAGCAGACCGAACAGGCGTTGCGCACCAGCGAGGAACTTTTTTACAAGGCTTTCTCCGCCAGCCCGGCCCTGAACGCCATCCTGGAATTCGAAACCACCCGCATGATTAATGTCAATGATACCTGGCTTGATTTCATGGGCATGAAGCGGGACGAGGTTATTGGGAAGACTGTCGCCGAGATCGGTTTTTGGGCCGACCCCGGCAGTCGCCTGGATTTTATCGATACCCTGGAACGGGACGGGGTCGTGCGCGACCGTGAAATCAGGGTGCGAACCAATAGCGGTGAATTGCGGGATCTTCTGATTGCCGCAGATATCGTCGAATTCGCCGGCATGAAATGCATGATGGTGGTTTCGCTGGATATCGGCGAACGCAAGAAAACCGAAAACCTTGAGGCGCGGCTGGGCCGCGTCGTCGAAGGATCGCTAAACGAGATTTATGTTTTTACCGTCGACACCATGCGGTTCACGCAGGTCAACAAGGGGGCCCGCGAAAACCTCGGCTATTCCTCGGCTGAATTACTGGGCATGACGCCGCTCGACATCAAACCGCAGGTCAGCGCGCCGGAATTTGAAGCCCTGGTCAAGCGGCTGCGTGATAGCCGACAAGACGAGATATCCTTCGAGACCGTTCATCGGCGCAAGGATGGTACGATCTATGAAGTGGCCATCCGGCTGTGTTACCTGCGAGACGAAACACCGCCGGTATTCATAGCGTTTGTTGAAGATATCAGTGATCGCAAAGTGGCCGAAGAGGTCGCTCGCCGATCCCAGAAGATAGAAGCCGTCGGCCATTTGACCGGCGGCATCGCCCACGATTTCAACAATCTCCTGGGCATTATTCTCGGTAATCTTGATTTACTCGAAGAAGAACTTACGGCCAGCCAGGACCTGGCGCCGCTGGTGCGAACGGCGCAACGGGCGGCACTTCGCGGTTCGGAAATGACCAAGCGGCTACTGTCATTTTCCAGCAAGACGGCGCCCCGGACGATTTCCGTCAATATCAACGATTCCATCATCAGCATGGCCCCGCTGATCGACCGCTCACTGAGTCAGGAAATAGAAGTCGTAAATGAACTTTCCGGGAATTTGTGGAATACCCTTATCAACGACGGCGATTTCGAAGATGCGATTCTTAATCTAGCCATCAACGCGCACAAGGCCATGCCCGATGGTGGAAAGTTAACCTTTCGGACGGAAAATTCCGTCATCGGGCGCTACACCGCCGCCGCGCCTTCGGCGATCAAACCGGGTGAATATGTTCATCTCTCGGTATCGGATACCGGCACCGGTATTGCCAGGGACATTATCGACAAGATATTTGACCCGTTCTTCACCACCGACGGGCAGGGCGCCGGCACCGGGCTTGGCCTAAGCATGGTTTACGGCTTCGTCGAACGCTCGGGCGGGTCGATATCGGTCCAGTCCGAAGCGGGCCGGGGCGCCACCTTCAACATCTATTTGCCCAGGGACATCCTGGCGGAAGTCGCCAGGGAAAATAATTCAGAAGAAGAAAGTCCCGTGGCCATGGGACATGAAACTATCCTTGTGGTTGACGACGAACCGGATCTGGTGGAACTGGCCAAGGGAATCCTTGGCAAGCATGGCTATAATGTATTGACGGCTGGAAATGCCGAACAGGCGCTGCATATTCTGGACGAGTCGGGGGTCGGTAAAATTGACCTGCTATTTTCCGACATCGTAATGCCGGGAAGCATGAACGGCCTGGAACTTGCCCGCGCCGCGCTGGCCCGTGATCCTGGTCTCAGGGTCCTGATGGCGACCGGATACATGCAAAAAGTCACCGATGCCGATATGTACACCGATATTACCGGCACCCTGCTGAGCAAGCCATACAGCAAAACCGACCTGACCCAGGGAATCCGGGCCGCGCTTGACGGTATCAGATAGCACTGATTAGGGGCCGGGTAAGGCGCTTGTCGGCGATCCCAATTACAAAACTTTACAAACAAACCGGCGCGGCTTAATCCGCCGGTTACAGGCGCCGCATAGCATTCGGTCGGAGCGGTGAAAAGTACCGCGTATTTCCAGGAATGGCCGGTTCAAGAAAGAAATTTTTAAATGCAGATGCAGCTACAATACAGGCCCAAGGTTCTGGTCGTCGATGATGAAGTGGATATTTCAGATTTCATCTGTGCGGCGGCGGAAAAACAGGGCTATCAGGCTACCGCTTTAAATGATTCGACCGAGTTCGCCAGCACCTATCTGATTGACACCAGCCTGATCGTTCTTGACCTTAACATGCCGGGGGTCGATGGCATCGAAGTGATCCGCTTTCTGGCCGCAAACAAGAGCCAGGCGTCGCTGGTTATTTCCAGTGGCTCGGACAAGGCGATTCTGCGCTCGGCCGAGGAACTGGCCAAGGCGCACGGTCTGGACGTTATCGGAGTACTCAAGAAACCGGTGCGTCTGGCTGAATTAAAGAGACTGTTTGCCCGATACGCCAAACCGCTGCCCCGACCGCAACATATTCCTCTGGGTGGCAGCGACGAATTTCCCTCGGTCGATGATTTGCGCGAAGCGATAGACAGTGGCGGCCTGTCGCTGGCCTGTCAGCCGCAAATAAACTTGCAGACGGGCGATCTTACCGGTGTCGAGATGCTGGTCCGCTGGCAGCATTCGGTAAAGGGCGCCATCCCGCCGTACTATTTTGTGCCGATGGCCGAAAAAGCCCATCTGATCGATGAATTGACCGCTTTTGTCGTCTCGCATTCACTGCGGCAGGCCGGCGCCTGGCGGACCGAGGGTATCGATACGCGGGTATCGATAAACATGTCGCCGTTGAGCCTGACGGACGTCGAATTACCGGAAAAAATCAGCGACCTCGCGCGCCAAAACAGGGTCGATCCCGCACGGGTGGTGATTGAGGTGACGGAAACCGCGCTGGCCCAAAACATGGTGCAATTTCTCGATGTCTTGACCCGTCTGCGGCTGAAGGGGTTCAAGCTGTCGATTGACGATTTCGGGACCGGCTATTCATCCATGGGGCAGTTAATCCGCGCCCCCTTTAACGAACTCAAGATAGACCGGACATTCGTGAAAGACATTCGGTCCGCCAGGGACAGCCGGGTGATTATCGGAAGCTCCATAAAAATGGCGCACGATCTGGGCATAACGGTAGTTGCCGAGGGTATCGAAACGGCGGCCGACTGGAATTTTCTGCATGATCTGGGTTGTGACGACGGCCAGGGGTACTGGATGGCCCGTCCAATGCCGACACGGGAGTTGGGGAAATGGATAAATACAAGGGAGGGAACAAGGTAAATGCAGGAACAACCGGACACTCGGCCCGACGGGCCGTGCGAAAATGCCAGGCGAATATTGGTTATCGATGACGATGCCGATATTACCGAGATTATCTATCGAGCCTTGCACAACAAGCACAACCGCGTCGTCACCATGAACCAGATGGAAGTAGTGCTGGACTCACCATGGTCCCTGGAAAACTGCGACATCGCCATTGTTGATCTGTTTATGCCGGGCATCGGCGGTATCGAAGGCATTAGGAGAATCAGGGAACAAAACCCGGTGTGCAAGATTATCGCCATATCCGGCGGTTGGGGCGAAATGAACATATACGACGCACTCAGCGCGGCGGAGAAAATTGGCGCCGACATGGTCCTCGCGAAACCGTTCCGCATCAACGACATTCGCGAAACCGTGCGCCAGGTTCTGGCCGGCTTGTCGATGCCGTCTCCGACATAGAGGCCACCTTGCCGGAAGATTTTGTGACTACCCGCTTTATTGGAATGTTCGGTATTGGAAATGCCCAGCACGGTATGGTCCGCCAATGTTGGCGGAACATGTAAACAAGCAAAGCCCTTCATGGAAGGCCTGTCGAAAACTGAAAAAGAAGGGAGGAAAAACAAAAAAAGCAGCTTAAACCACCAAAATCCCCATCATGTCCGCCCCTCAGGCCTGGTGGCGCGCTTGGAAATAGAATCTGCCAACTGTTGACGTAAATTTGTCGCGACGTAATTAAATTCGGCCTTAGAATGGCTGCAGAGAATTTTCTATTTCCTAGACGATGGTACAAAGTTGTAATTTCAATGAACCAACGGGTTACATGGAAAATACCCGTCAAACCACAGGACATTGGAATACATGCGGAAATACCTGCACATCTATCTCGACGATCAATCGATAGATACCAAGGAATTACACGGCGAGGATATTGCCCGCGCCGGTCGCTACCTAATCGCCAAGTCGCTGCTTGAAAATGGCATCGCCACGGTCGATCCATTGTCGGCCGAAAACCCGTTAATTTTCTCTGCCGGTCCCTTCGCCGGAACCAATATGTCAAACGGCAACCGTCTCAGTGTTGGCTGCAAAAGCCCACTTACCGGCGGCATCAAGGAATCCAACGTTGGTGGCACCTTCGCCATGGCGCTGGGTCATCAGGCACTGGCCGGATTTACCTTGCACGGGCGCTCGGCCGACTGGGTGGTCCTCTATTTTGCCAAGGATGGAACAATCACCTTTGATGATGCGGCTCCCTATATGGGCAAGGGCAATTTTGAAGCCGCTGCCCGGCTGCATGAAAAGTATGGCAAGAAAGTCAGTTTGGCGTTGTGTGGGCCCATCGGTGAATATCAGGGTTTGATCGCCGGCATCAGTTTCAGCGACCGCGAAAACCGGCCGGTGCGTCTCGCCGGGCGTGGGGGCGTCGGCGCCGTCATGGGCTCGAAAAAAATCAAAGCCATCGTCGTCGAGATGAACCGGATGCCGGAACTGCACGACAAGAAAAAAGTTATTGCCACCGTTCGCGATTATGCCACAAGGCTTGAGGCCGAAACCGCCGTCCAGAACGTGAGAAAACTGGGAACGGCGATGGTCGCCGATATGACCAATTACACCGGCGGCCTGCCGGTTCGTAACTTCACCGGCGGGCAGTTTATCGATATCGACAAGGGAATACTGAAACTTGGTGGACAGTATATCCATGAACGAAATGTCGAACGAGGCGGCGATCCTTCACACGCCTGCATGCCCGGTTGCGTAATCAAGTGCTCCAATGTTTATGTCGATGAAAACGGCGAGGAATTGGTTTCGCCACTGGAATACGAGACACTTTGCCTGATGGGCTGCAACTGTGGCATCGATGATCCGGATGACGTCGCTAAACTGAACAACATCGCCAACGATTTAGGTATCGACACCATCGAGATCGGCGCCACGCTGGGTATCCTGATGGATAGCGGTCGAGCGGAATTTGGCGATTTGGAATTCATGGCTAGCGCCCTGGAGGACATCCGTCAGGGCAACAAAAACGGTCGCCTACTGGCCCTGGGAACGGCCCGTGTCGGTGAACATTACGGCATCAAGCGGGTGCCCGTGATCAAGAAGCAGGCGATTAGCGCCTATGATCCCAGGGTCATCGAAGTGACCGGCATTTCGATGATGCTGACGGCCCAGGGCGCAGACCACACGGTCGGTAACCATCCAGCCTACGAATGTGCCGACAAGACTGTCAAGGAACTGGCGAAAGAGAGTCTCGAAATTCAGATACATGGTGCCATAACAGATTCTTTCGGTCTTTGCCTGTTGGGCCGCTCGGTGACCAATGCCAATCATTCGCTGATCGCCGATGGTATTAACAATGCCCTCGGCACTAATCTCGATGCATCATTCATCTGGCAAATTGGGCTCGATACCCTGAAGCTGGAAAAGAAATTCAACGAAGTCGCAGGGTTTAGCGAAAGCGACGACGAATTGCCGGCCTTCTTCCATCACGAAGCCCTGCCGCCGACCGGGCGTGTGGCACGTCTGCATGCGCGGGAATTAAACCGATATTTCAGCGAACTGATGGGGCAAGCCTTACCCGATCAAAACTGCTAGGTTGCATAGGGTGTTTCTGTAGGCTTACACAACTTCTTGGTTTTCGACGGGACAAACATCGATAAGGATATCGGGTGAGTTGACCAGCGTCTTGTGAATACGGCAGGCTTTGGCAACGCTGTTTATAATCTCCTTTTGGTTTTCGGGAACACTGTCATCGACGAAAACCTTAATAGATATCTCCGCATAGCTGTTTGTCGCTTCATCCACTTCGCTGAAAAGTACCAAGCGTAGATTTTCTGTCTGCAATTCCTTGCGCCGCATATAGTGTCCAACCGTTGTAATGGTGCAGCCTCCCAGCGCAAGCAAAAGTAAATCAATCGAGCGGGGACCATTTTCCTTGCCCGGACCGGCAGAAATATCCAAGCTTGACGTACGACCAATAACGCTCGCTCCATCATTCCCGAAAGTGAAGGTCGCCTCAGCCATGCGACCCTCTGGCTTGCTTTAACTGCCGCTTTTCGGTGCGTCTTGCTTTCGGCGGTACCGCCCGGCGATTGGCGACATCACCCGTTTCACGCGCGCCTCTCGCCGCCAGGACCCAACCTCCGGGGGCCCGCCGTTGATGCTTTTGAGATATATAGAACCGGGTTCGGTCACTGCGATAGAGGCTGACGCTATGCTCTATTGGCTGACGCTTCCGGTTGTAGGTGGTACGTGTCACGGAAAGCAGAGCCCGGCCGGCATTAACTTCCAGAAGTGCCGCCTGCTTGGTGTCGGCCATAATGGCTTCGATGATCTGATCGGCCTCCTCCGCTTGAACGCCACACCGTTGGCTCAGGGTTTCAAGTAAGTGCTTGGCCGCAAGATCTTTTTTGCTTAACCGCTCGCCCATCCAGGTGGGCAGGTACACCCTGGTTGCGGAAAACGGCTCGCCATCTATGTCGACAACGCGAAGAAAACTGTAGGCGACATCATTCGGCGAAAGCCCCAGGGCTTCCGCGGCAGAGTGGGGCGGGCGGCCGATTTTTTCCTCTTGGACTCTCAATTTGGCGGGAATTCCCAGTGCGATCAGGTCTTCCAGCAGGCAGGTCATTTTGAGTTCGGTAACGCTTTTACCCACCGAGCGTACAAAAGAACCGCGACCCGGTTCACGGCAGATTATGCCGTCGTGTTCGAGGTTGTTGAGCGCCTGACGAACCGTCGCCCTGCTGACCTGAAACATCTTTCCAAGATCCGCTTCCGAAGGAATTCGATCATCGACGCGTAATTCACCGCTCGATATCTTGTCTCGCAGAATTTCTTCGATCTGATGGTAGTAGGGCGTTGGGCCCCGCTTCAGCGGCCTCATTAAGGTGACTCCTGATTTCCACAAATGGTCCATTGACAGAATGTACTAATGTCCATACGGTTGCAAGTCTGAAACTATAAAACACAATAAAAAAAAGACGGTGTATGACAATAATCTGACGATCAGTCCGTGGAGCGCGTCCGGATATCGAACGTCTGATTTCAAAGCCGTTGTCTAATGGAGAGGTTATTGGCTGGGCCGTTGCAATGAAACAGAAGGCATCAATTGGGATCCACAACTGGTTCCTTACGCAAGTTCGGCAACCCGTACCGAAATTAGCGGAATGGATATTTGGTCTGGCGCTGGCGAGTCTATCCATTTACACCGCCGGTTTTGGTTTGCTGGATGATGTTCTTCAACGCACATTAATGGTTTCCGTTTCCGTCGTCGCGGTGGCGTTGGCTGAACCACTCGCGAAACGGTTTCCGGACCTTCCGGCAGGCGGAAAAATATTACTCTGGACGGTCGACCTGGTCATCGTCGCGGCCATGACGCTCAGTATTTTTTGGGTTTTTCGTCTGCAGGACTCGTTGTGGGAGGGCGTCTACGAGTTCACCGCGCTCGATCTTTTTTTTGCGGCCAGCGGTATGGTCGCGTTGCTTGAAATCACTCGCCGGGCTATGGGGCTTCCGCTCGCCATGATCGGCGTACTGGCTATTGCGTACGGTTTGTTCGGTGAATATCTGCCGTGGATATTAAATCATCCGAGTTATAGCCTTGAAGAAACCTTGCAGGCAATTTGGTACAGCTTCGACGGCGTTTTCGGCCTTCCCGCAGCCGTAGTCGGTGGGCAGATTTTCGTGTTTTTCGTTTTTGGCGCCATGCTGCTGGGGACGGGCGCCGGTGCGACATTGCTGAAGGTTTCGACAACCGTCACCGGGCGTTTGCGCGGTGGTCCGGCCCATGCCGCCATCGTTTCCAGCGCGCTATTCGGCACAATTTCCGGCAGCGTAACCGCAAATGTCGTCGGGACCGGGGTCTTCACTATTCCGATGACCAAAAGCCGGGGGTTCGCGGCCCATTTTGCCGGTGGCGTTGAGGCCGCGGCTTCGACAGGGGGGCAATTCATGCCTCCCGTCATGGGCGCCGCTGCATTCCTGATGGCGGAAATGTTGGGTGTATCCTATCTGACCGTCACCTTTGCCGCACTGTTGCCCTCAATGTTCTATTACGGAAGCCTGTTCGTGGCGGTATCTGTCGAGGCCGCGAGAAAAAACCTGAAACCGATACCAGAAGCTGAAAGGCCACGCCTGACCCGCGAGGACTGGAAGCAAATGCTGACTTTTGTAATCCCAGTGTGCGTTATTGTGTTTACCTTGATAATGGGCCGGTCACCGGCTGTGGTGGGATTGTTCGGCCTGTTGGCAACCGTGGCCACCGGATTGATATTCAATCCCGAACTCCGCCGCAATCCTGGGCAGTTGATTGATAGTCTGGCGCAGGGTGGTATGGCCGGCGCCCGCATTATGGTCGCCGTCGGAACCATCGGGATTGTCGTTGGGGTCCTTAGCTTCACCGGCCTGGGTATCGAATTTGCGATGACGGTGATGTCCCTGGGTGGGGACAGTCTGATCATTTCTTTGATCCTGACGATGTTTGCCTGCCTGGTCTTGGGCATGGGGCTACCGACGTTACCGGCCTATCTGATTATCGTGCTGATCATGGGGCCGGCGCTTCAGCAACTGGCGGTTCCGCCGTTAACAACTCATTTATTTGTGCTTTATTTCGGAGTTCTTTCGGCGATCACGCCCCCGGTCGCGGTTGCCGCTTTTGCCGCGGCACCGATCGCCGGGTCTCATCCTCTTCGTACCGCAGTGACGGCGATGCGGTTGGCCGCGGTCGGGTTTATCATTCCGTTCGTCTTCGTCTATCACCCTTCGCTGCTTCTCGGAGAGGAGTTTCAGCTCTGGCCGCTTTTGTGGATCGCTTTACGTCTGGTGCTTGCGATCTGGCTGTTGACGACGGGCCTCGCCGGGTATGACAAAACCAAGCTGTCGTATCTTGGGCGTGGAGTGAGGGTCGCCATCGGTGTCCTAGTTCTGGTTCCCGAACCATGGGTGGCCGTAATCACTTTTGTCTTCGGCACGGTTTTGGTTTCGGTGGCCCGTCACCCAAGCGGCTCAACCCTTTTTGAAAGAGCCGTCAAGGCCCGTTTAGGCGGGACGCGATCGTAACAATTCGTAGAGAAAACAAAAAAAGGAGGAAACAATGTTAAGTTTGATAAGGGCCGCACAAGGCGTGCTGTTGGCAATGGTGCTGGTATTCGCCAGTTCCTATCCAGGCTATGCGAAGGAGACTTACAAGCTCAGCACCCTTGCACCGGGAAGTTCGTCATACATCGTCGGGACGAGTTTCGCGAGGGTCATCATGAAGTATCTACCCGACGCCGATATCCGCATCAACTCGACCGGGACAGGCACTCAACAGACGCTGAACATGGCGCGCGGCAAATCTGATTTCGCTCATTTTGGCGGGCCATCCTACTACTGGATGTCGACCCAGACCGGACCCTATCGGAAGGTTGCCGACGCCAAGGAATTGGTTAAGGGCTTGCGCAACCTTTTCAGTTTCCCCCTTGGCGCCTACACCATGGTTACATATGCCGACAGCGGTATTAAGTCGCTTAAAGACATCAAGGGCAAAAGAGTTTTCCTCGGCCCACCGGGCGGCGGCGCGACCAGGGTTATTACCGCAATGGTCACCGATTCCACGGGATTCACCCCAGGCAAGGATTTCAAGACGGTCAAGATGGGATGGGGGGCAGCGCGTCAGTCGTTCCAGGATCATAACATTGACCTCTGGATCAGTCCGGCGAATAATCCTGATGCAAAGATCAAAGAAATTTCTCTTTCCAACAAGATCCGGATTCTGTCGCTGGACCCAGCCGATTTTAATAAACCTAATATCAAAAAGGCACTGAAAATCCCTGGCCGAACGATTGTCGATATTCCACCCGACGTTTATGGAAAAAACCAGGTCAACACGACGTCGGCCAAAACGCTGGGAACCTGGCTTGGATTCGGAACACGAAAAGAAATGCCCGATGACGTGGTCTACAATTTCATAAAAACGTTCTGGGAACATATCGACGAAGTGCACAGTCAGGCGGCGTGGTTAAGCAGCTTGCGCCTGGAAACAGCCATTAAAGAAATGGATGGGCCGCTGCACCCTGGTGCAATAAAGTACTATCGGGAGGTCGGCCTGAGCATCCCCGACAGACTAATTCCGAAGGACTGAGATTAGTCGAAGGACAAGCGGATTGATACCCACAGCTACCTGTCCTTAAGTAATGCTAGGTAGCCCCAACATAATGAAATCGATCAAATCATCTGCCATCAAACGAATCTGTTTGATGGCAGAATGATCTAGAAGGAGGCGATAAGAACATGTGCTCACAACGGGTGGCCTATAGCTATTGCGATATGTGTAACCAGGTACCCAAGTGTGGCATGAAGCTGCACGTGGATGGAGAACGCATCGTCAGCATCGAGGATCGAGAGAACTACCCGGCTGGGCCACTGTGCATCAAGGGTCTTGCAACACTCGAAGAGTTGTACCACCCTGATCGCCTGCTCTATCCGCTACAGCGTACGACTCCGAAAGGAAGCCCGGATGCAGGCTGGAAAAGAATTTCCTGGGAGGAGGCTTACAAAAATATTGCCAGCAAGCTGAACGAGGTCAAAGCAAAATACGGCCCCGAGAAGGTAGCCTTTTTTGTCGGCGATCCCAAAGAACCACGACCGGCGGTTCAACGCCTGGCTTATACCTTCGGCTCTCCGAATTTCGGAACCGAGAGTTCTCTCTGTTCTCGAGCCACCGTAATGGCTTCTCAACTGACCTTTGGGCTGGCCACCGGTGGCGGGCGCCCGACCGAAGACACGGGGACCTGTATGATCTGGACCAGAAACCTGGCCAACACGGCACCCTTTGAGATGGAGCGTCTCAAGAAGGCCAAAGAAAAAGGGCTGAAGTTCGTGGTCATCGACCCCCGGCCCACCGCCACCGTGCAGCAGGTCGCTGATGTTCATTTGCAACTCAGGCCCGGAACCGACGGTGCCCTGGCTTTGGGATTGATCCATTTGATGATCAAGGAGAATTTGTTCGACAGCGACTTTGTTTCGCAATGGACATCCGGATTCGATGAACTGGCGAAATATGCCGAGGAATTTCCGCTTGATGAAGTCGAGCGGATCACGCTGGTTCCGAGGAAACGACTCGAAGAGGCCGTCAGGCTACTTGCATCATGCCGACCGGTAACCTGGATCGGCAGCTCATCGGCAACGGTCCATTCGTCCAATGGCCTGCAAAACCACCGGGCAATCCTTTGCCTGCTGGCCCTTATTGGCGACTTTGATGTGCCGGGGGGATTGACCATCCCGACCAATCCCTTACCCATAAACATGTTCGGCGGCACCGTAGATTTCACCCGAGAACGTGATCTGTGGCCCGAGCTGCAAAAGAAACGGATCGACAAGGAACGTTTTCCGGTCTGGACTCTCTTCAACACAGAAATTCAGATGAACATGCTTCCCGAGTACGTCCAGGAAGGGCAGATCAAGGCCATGGTCATGTTTGGCGCCAATGCCATGATGTGGCCGCAGAGCGGACTTTATCAAGAAGCGATCGGGAACCTCGAATTTTCCGTTGCGGCCGACTATTTCCTGCGGCCCTGGACTCACAATTATGTCGATATGGTGTTGCCGGCGGCCATGGCTCCCGAAAGAATGAGCCCGGTTGCCATTTTTGGACGCAAGATTTTCCTTCGCGATCCCGTCGTTTCGCCGGCGGGTGAGGCCAAGCCAGACTGGGTCATCGCCCTGGAAATGGGAACCCATCTTGGGTATGGCAAAGAATGCTGGGACGGCGACGAGTCTCAGGCCCTTGATTCTATCCTGAGCTCGGTGGATTTAACGGTAGAAGGCTTACGGAAGGAAGGAGCGAACGGCGTGGTCGTTCCGGCCTCCGGTCCGGATCAGTCCCGGAAATACGAGAAAGGCCTGCTACGTGCAGACGGAAAACCCGGCTTCAATACACCCAGCGGTAAGATTGAGTTTCTATCGCAAGTATTGGAACAGCACGGTCTTGACCCGCTTCCTCGCTACAAGGAACCGGTGGAAAGTCCAATAAGCACCCCGGAACTGGCGAAGGAATTTCCCCTGGTTCTCAACACGGGCTCCAGAGTTCTTATGTTTACCCACAGTAAGTTACGGGAGATTCCCTCGCTTCGTAAACTGATGCCTTACGCCACGGTGAATATCCATCCCCAGGAAGCAGAGGTGCAGGGCATCAGCCAGGACGATGATGTTGAACTGGAAACCCCACACGGACGCATTCAGTTGAAAGCGAATATTACCGAGCAAGTACTTCCCGGTGTCGTGGATGTCTCACACGGGTGGGCGGACGCCAACGTAAATGAGGTGGTGGCTCGATACTTTGACCCGATCTCGGGCTTTCCCGCTTTTAGGGAAGGGCTATGTCGAGTGAGGAGAGTCGGCGTGCAAACCTGAGCCAACGCCCAGTCTCTTGACGAGCCTCGTTGCCAATCACTTTCGTCGCCGCTCGATATGAACGCCGCTTATCTGTGACGATGATCTCCAGACGATCTCTATGGGTCATTCTTTCCGCAACTTGGTATTACTCATTATTTGTAT
>VAPL010316466.1_pt1 | contig 19901 bp, 20 predicted proteins | sample 3395061 | NCBI WGS metagenome assembly VAPL01 (sample SAMN08290444, study PRJNA428436) | hydrothermal vent metagenome | isolation source: Deep-sea hydrothermal vent chimney 2 | place: Pacific Ocean: Juan De Fuca Ridge | depth 2182 m m | reverse complement strand
GCGTTGATCGGGCCGCGACCGTCATTAAATCCATCCGCGCCGACCGGCCCGATGCCATCATTCTGGACGGCGGCGACACCTGGCAGGGCAGATTTACCGCGCTAAAGACCAACGGGCAGGACATGGTAGACATCAAGAACCTGATCGGGGTTGAAGCCATGACCAGTCACTGGGAATTCACCCTTGGCATTGACCGGGTCACCGAGATTGTCGAAAATGAGCTGAACTTCCCGTTCCTGGGCGCAAATATCTTTGACGCTGAATGGGACGAACCGGCCTATGAGCCGTATAAAATGTTCGAACGCGGCGGTGTTCTGGTGGCGGTGATTGGGCAGGCTTTCCCTTATATGCCGATCGCCAATCCCGGCTGGATGTTCCCCGATTTGTCATTTGGTGTGCGTCAGGAACGTATGGCCGAAGTCGTGGCCGAGGTTCGCGAACTGGGCGCCGAATGTGTCGTGTTGCTTTCGCATAACGGTTTTGACGTTGATCGCAAATTGGCCGCCGACATCGACGGGATTGACGTGATCCTGACCGGACATACCCATGACGCGCTGCCGGAACCGGTGCAGGTGAACAACACCTTCCTGATTGCGTCGGGCAGCCACGGTAAATTCATCAGCCGCATTGATCTGGATATCCGCGATGGTGGAATGCAGGGCATTCGCCACAAACTGATCCCGCTTTTCGCCGACGTCATCACGCCCGACGCGGAAATGGCCGCGCAGGTCACCGCGGGCCGTGCACCCTATGAAGCTGAAATGTCCGAGGTGATCGGGCAGACCAGCTCGCTTTTGTACCGCCGGGGTAATTTCAACGGCACATGGGATGATCTGATCGGGCAGGCCCTGTTGGAAGAACGCGACGCCGACATTTCCCTGTCACCGGGGTTCAGATGGGGCGCATCCGTGCTGCCCGACAGCGACATCACCCGCGAAGACATCTTCAACGCCACCGCGATGAGCTACCCCGAAGCGTATCGCTCCGAAATGACCGGCGAAACCTTGCACCTGATCCTCGAAGACGTAGCGGACAATCTGTTCAACCCTGATCCGTATTATCAGCAAGGCGGCGACATGGTGCGGGTCGGTGGCATGGGCTACCGGATCGACATCAACAAACCCCAAGGTGAGCGGATCACCGAAATGACCGTGCTTAAAACCGGCGAAACGGTTGCGGCCGACAAAACCTATATCGTCGCCGGTTGGGCGTCGGTGAACGAAGGCACCGAAGGCCCGCCGATCTGGGATGTGGTTGAAAACTATATCCGCAATCATGGCACGGTGAGCGTGGAGCCAAACACATCCGTCAAAGTCATCGGTGCCTGAAGATCCCAAGCAAACAACCCGGCGCGGATTTATTCGCGGTGCGGCGGTGGCGGGGGCTGGCGCAATTGCAGGGACCAGTGCCAAGGCCGGTGATCCCGCGATAACGGAACTTCAGCCATGGATGGTGGAACTTGGCGACGGTGTTGCCAGCCGCCCCTACGGCAACCCGTCCGAACATGAAGCAAGTGTCGTGCGGCGCAATATCCCATGGCTGACCGCGAACACAACGACATCCGTCAGCTTCACACCGATCAACGCGCTACACGGCATCATCACCCCCAATGGGTTGTGTTTTGAACGCCACCACGCCGGTATCGCCGAAATTGAACCAAGCGCACATCGCCTGATGATCAATGGTCTGGTGGATCACCCGCTGGTGTTCACCGTTGATGATCTGATGCGCTTCCCACGCGAAGACCGGGTCTATTTCCTGGAATGCGCCGCCAATTCCGGGATGGAATGGAAAGGCGCGCAGATGAACGCCGTGCAATTCACCCACGGCATGATCCATAACGTGATGTATACCGGCATCCCGCTGCGCCTGTTGCTGGAAGAGGCCGGGGTGAAAACTGCTGGCAAATGGGTGCTGGCCGAAGGCGCGGATGCGGTGAAAATGGCCCGCTCGATTCCGATGGAAAAGGCGCTGAACGACTGTCTGGTGGCGTTTGCCATGAACGGCGAAGCGCTGCGCCCGGAACAGGGTTATCCGCTGCGATTAGTCGTGCCGGGGTTTGAAGGCTCGATGTGGGTCAAGTGGCTGCGCCGATTAGAAGTCGGTGACAAACCATGGCACATGCGCGAAGAAACCACCCGTTATACGGATTTGCTTGGCGATGGCACCTCGCGTCGGTTCACGTTCGAAATGGACGCCAAATCGGTGATCACCAGCCCGGCGCCGGAAAACCCGGTTTTACACGGGGCGGGACCAACTGTGTTGACCGGTCTGGCATGGTCAGGCCGCGGAACAATTCCGCGCGTGGATGTAACGCTGGACGGCGGTATCAACTGGAACGCGGCCCGGATGTCCGGCCCCAGTTTCGATAAATCGCTGCACCGGTTCCACTATGAATTCAACTGGGACGGCCAGCCCCTGCTGCTGCAAAGCCGCGCCCATGACAGCACCGGATATGTGCAGCCCAGCAAGGATGCTTTGCGCGCTGTCAGAGGGCTAAATTCGGTCTACCATAATAACGGCATTCAGACCTGGGAAGTCAGCACGGATGGGGAGGTGAGTAATGTTGAAATTACTTAAGTCCCTGGTTTTGGCATCACTATTCGCAACCCCAATATTCGCCGAACCCCTCGGCCTGGGCCGCCCCGCGACACCGGACGAAATAGCCGCATGGAACATCGACGTGCGTCCCGACGGGCTGGGCTTACCCCTCGGGCAGGGCGGCGTCGAACTGGGCGAAACCCTGTTCACCAACATCTGCGCCGCCTGCCACGGCGACTTTGGCGAAGGCCTTGGATTATACCCCAGCCTGACCGGCGGCGAAGGCTCACTGGATGGCGATGACCCGACAAAATCCATCGGATCATTTGTGCCCTACCTGTCGACAATTTTCGATTTCATCCACCGCGCCAAACCGTTTGGCGACGCGCAGTCATTCACGGCAGATGAAGAATACGCGTTGGTGGCATACCTGCTTTATCTCAACGATCTGGTGGACGAAGATTTCGTACTATCCAATATAAACTTCAGTGACGTTCACCTGCCGAATGAAGATGGATTTATCATCGATGACCGCCCGGTATCCGAGCTGCCACTATTTTCAGCTGAGCCGTGTATGCAAGGCTGCAAGGGGGACGTGAAAATCATCTCTCGTGGGTTGGCGGACGTCACGCCGGAAAATCCCGAAAACTAGCCTTAAACGCGAAAAAATTCCAAAACCAAGTGAGCCTACCCATGAAAATGATGATTAACTTCATAAACTTGGCCATTTCCACAGAAATTTCCACCAACACACATTCGAAAATGTAGATTTTTGAATTGAAACCCTGTAGAGTTATTAAATGAGAAAAATCTTTGCCCTCTTGATCGCGCTGTTGGCGATTGCCCCGCAAGCCCAAGCGGCCCATGTCGGTGACGCTGAGAACGGCAAAACCCTGTACAAGAAATGCAAGGCCTGCCACAAAGTTGGCGAAGGCGCCAAGAACGGTGTCGGCCCGAACCTGAACCTGATTTTCGGGCGTACAGCCGGTTCGATTGAGGGCTTCAGGTATTCTAAAGGCATGAAGCGCATGGGCGCCGACGGGTTGGTCTGGACCTTCGAAACACTGGAGGCGTTCATAGAAAATCCAAAGGCGCTCGTGTCCAAAACCCGGATGAGCTTTAAAGGCATGTCCGACCATGAAGACCGCGAAGACATTATGGCATACCTGCGGCTGTTTTCGGATGATCCGCAGAATATTCCCGAAGCAGAACCTACAGCCCAAAGTTCAGAAAGCAATCTGGACCCCGAAATTCTGGCATTGGTGGGCGATGTGGCCTATGGTCAGTACCTGTCAGGCGAATGTGTAAGCTGCCACCAACTCAGCGGTGCCGACGATGGTATTCCGTCGATCACCAACTGGCCGACCGAAGACTTTGTGATTGCACTTCACGCCTACAAAGAAAAACTGCGCCCGCATCCGGTTATGCAACTGGTGTCGGGGCGTTTATCGAACGAAGAGATCGCGGCGTTAGCTGCGTACTTTAATGGCCTCGAATAAGGGCCAAAATTTCCAGGGAGGAAAACAAATGAAATTCAACAGACGCGCATTTATGGGGACAAGCGTTGCGGCCACTGCTGCAATGTCCGCACCAATGGTCATGGGGGCAGCCCATGGCAAACCCCGTGTTATCGTAATCGGTGGTGGTGCCGGGGGCGCAACCGCTGCGCGCTATATCGCTAAAGACAGCGAAGGCGCGATTGATGTCACATTGATCGAACCAACACGGGTTTATTACACCTGCTTCTTCTCGAACATTTACCTGGGTGGTTTCCGTGATCTGGCCTCGATCGGCCATTCCTACGGCACACTGGCAGCGAAATACGGCATCAACGTCGTGCATGACTGGGCCGTTGGTGTAGACCGCGACGCCAAAACCGTGACTTTGGCCGGGGGTTCATCCCTGCCATATGACCGTCTGGTGATCTCTCCGGGTATTGATTTCATCGACGGTGCTGTTCCCGGTTGGGACCTAAGCAGCCAGAACAAAATGCCACACGCCTACAAGGCCGGTTCACAAACTGAACTGCTGAAAGCACAGATCATGGCAATGCCACAGGGCGGCACTTTCGCAATGGTCGCTCCGCCAAACCCCTTCCGCTGCCCTCCGGGTCCGTATGAGCGGGTTTCTATGGTGGCGCACCTGCTGAAAGATATTAACCCTACAGCGAAAATTCTGATCGCCGACCCGAAGGAAAAGTTTTCCAAGCAGGGGTTGTTTGAAGACGGCTGGTCAACCCACTATGATGGCATGATCGAGCGCATTGGCCCTGATTTCGGTGGCAATAATGTAGAAGTTCGCCCCGACGCGATGGAACTGGTGATTGATGGTGAAGTCGAAAAGATTGACGTTTGTAACGTGATCCCGGCGATGAAATCTGGCCGCATCTGCGAAATCGCAGGTGTAACTGATGGCAATTGGGCCCCGGTCCACGCCGCGACCATGGCATCCAAAGCTGACGAAAACATCCACGTTTTGGGTGATAGCTCGGCTCAGGGTGACATGCCAAAATCCGGCTTCTCGGCGAATTCTCAGGCCAAGGTTTGCGCCATGGCAATTCGCGGTGCGCTGACAGACAGCCCTGTGTTCCCGGCTAAGTTCTCGAACACCTGCTGGTCGCTCATCGAAACGGATGACGGCATCAAAGTTGGTGCGTCCTATGAGGCGACAGAGGAAAAGATCGCCAAGACGGATGGCTTTATTTCCAAGACCGGCGAAGACGCTGCCTTGCGTAAAGCTACATATGAAGAAAGTGTTGGCTGGTACTCTGGTATCGCCGCCGACATGTTCAGCTAAGACCTAAGCCGCGAACAGTAAAGTTAAGCCGCTCCGCCGTAAGGTGGGGCGGCTTTTTTTGGCTTTACTGCCCCCCGTTGCACAAGGTGCGGTAAAGCCATGCGGCTGGAAACCAACATAGATATTTGGTAGAATTCCCCACAGACATAAGGAAAACCCCATGAAAACCCTGCTCGCCGCCGCATTCTCGCTAACCGCCACTACAGTCATTGCTCAGGACGCCACTACCTACATCTTCGACGGCGACTTTGATGACGCAACATTCGCTGTTGAAAGCGAAATCATCGGCGCAGGTCTGGTAATAGATTACGTCGCCCATTCCGGCGCAATGCTAGCACGCACCGGCCCAGATCTGGGCTCTGATGTCACTCTGTTTGAGGCCGCCGACATATTCCTGTTCTGCTCGGCCGTTTTGTCGCGCAAAGTGATGGAAATTAACCCCGACAACATAACCTACTGCCCCTACGGAATCTTCGTCACTGATCGCGAAGGCGTGGTGAAAATCGGCTACCGCAACTTCCCAGAAGGTGAGATGCAGGAAATCCAGGCGCTGCTGGATGGCATTGCACAGGCTGCCGCCGAGTAATTCAGCGTTTTGAGTTTTCCTTAAATAATGTAACCCCTTGTTCGGCGAGGCCGCGGTTGTGAAACAACGGCGTTCGGCAAACAAGGTGTTTCCATTTAGACGTAAAGCGCTTTAGACCCGGCCAAAGAACACCGGAGACACTTCAATGCTAGACTGGATTTCGCGATTTGACGGGCTGAACGCGCTGGAAGACCGGCTAAAGCGCAAACTGGTGTCGCAGTCGAGGATCACCACCTTGAAAAAGGGTGCCACCGTATTCGGGCAGGGCCGTTCCCCGGAAAACCTGCTGTTGCTACTACAAGGCACGGTACGGGTGCAGCAGCTATCGGACACCGGGCGTGAAATTGTCCTGTACCGCGTGCAGGCCGGGGAAAGTTGCGTGCTGACCACCGCCTGCCTGCTGGCCTATGACGATCATAGCGCCGAAGGTATCGCTGAAACTGAAATAAAAGCCGCCGCCATTCCCCGCGCGGTCTTTGATGACCTGATCGCCACCTCAAAAGAGTTCCGCACTTTCGTATTTTCATCCTATTCACGCCGGATCACCGACCTGTTCTATGTCATCGATGAACTTGCATTCAGGCGCGTTGATATTCGTTTGGCCATGAAGCTGTTGGATTTGCAGGATAAAACTAAAACCATCAAAGCCACCCATCAGCAACTGGCCGCAGAACTCGGCACTGCGCGCGAAGTTATTTCGCGCCAGTTGCAAGATTTCCAACGCCGCGATCTGGTGGGGTTGTCTCGCGGTGTTGTAAAGCTGCTGGATGCAGATGCCCTGACAAAACTGGCCGCCAGTGAATAAAAATCGCGACTTATGTGACAAACTCACCAAACTTTCCGCCAAACCCACCTATCTGTCTTTCAACAGCGAACGAGCTCCGCTCAGAAATTTGATAATTGGGGAATAGAAATGAAAGATTTTCAGACAGAGGCGACAACCAAGCCAGAGATCAAAGATTTTTTTGATACGGCGTCAAACACCATCAGCTATGTGGTGAAAGACCCCAACAGCAATTCCTGCGCTGTAATTGATAGCGTTATGGACATCGATTACGCCGCTGGCCGCATCACCTACGATCACGCCGATAATATCATCGCGTATATCAAAGAAAACGGACTGCAGCTGGAATGGATCATCGAAACCCACGTCCACGCCGACCACCTGTCGGGGGCGCCCTATATTCAGCGTGAACTGGGCGGCAAAATTGGCGTTGGTGCGAACATCACCATCGTGCAGGACACGTTCGGCAAGGTCTTCAACGAAGGCACCGAATTCCAACGCGACGGCTCACAGTTTGATCGGCTTTTTGAAGACGGCGACACTTACCAAATCGGTTCCCTCACAGTTACCACGCTTGCCACCCCCGGCCACACCCCGGCCTGCATGACCCATGTGGTTGGTGGCAGCGCGTTCATTGGCGACACCATGTTCATGCCCGACAGCGGATCAGCCCGCGCCGACTTTCCCGGTGGAGACGCAGAAACGCTCTATGACAGCATCCAGAAAATCCTAAGCCTGCCCGACGACACACGCCTGTTCATGTGCCACGACTACGGCGCACATGGCCGCGACATCGCGTGGGAAACAACGGTGGCTGAACAAAAGGCGGAAAACATTCATGTCGGTAAAGGCAAATCCCGCGAGGAATTTGTCGACTTTCGCACGGTGCGCGACGCTGAACTGGACATGCCAAAACTGATCATCCCGTCGTTGCAGGTAAACATGCGCGCCGGAAACTTGCCGCCAAAGGACGAAGACGGGAACCAGTTCCTGAAAGTCCCGGTAAACGCGCTTTAAGGAATACGGCGATGCAAATTCAACAAATGAGCGACGATTTTTTCGTCTCGGGCCAGATCCACCCGGAACAGATTGATGCGATTGCCAAACAAGGCTTTAAATCGGTGATCTGTAACCGACCCGACGGTGAAGTTATGGGCCAGCCCCATTCTGATCAGGTTCTGGCAGCCGCCTCCGAAGCGGGCCTGGAAACCCGCCACATCCCGATCACCCACGGTGCCTTGGGTCTGGCGGAAATCGAAGGCCTGCTGGACGCAATCAAATCAATGCCCGGCCCGATCCTGGCCTATTGCAACAGTGGCGCACGTTCAGCGGCGCTGTTTGGTATCGTCTCGGATTACTAAGCGATAAAAATCTTTTAAAGATTTTTCCAAAAACTCTTCAAAAGAGTTTTTACCCAAACCCCGGCAACCGCTGCAACCCGAACGGCGCCAACATATCCGGCACCTCATCATCCACCACCAGCCCAGCCATAAGCGAGCCAAGGGCAGGGGCCAGCGTCACCCCGCTGTGGGTGGCGATAATGTATAATCCCTGCGCCCCGGGCAACGCCCCGGCAATGGAAAACCCGTCCTCTGGATAGGCCCGCACGCCAACTGCCAGTTTGCACTGATCAATCAGGGCCTCACCGCCAAACCCCGGCACAAGCTCCTGCATCCGTCGCAGCAATCCAATCGCCAGCTCCCGCAGATGTTCGGGTGACTGATCTTCAATAATCAACCCGTCCGTATCATCCGATGCCAGCCGCAACCCGCCCTTAAAATCCGGCATGAAATGAAACTCACCGCCGTAATCGGTGTAGTTCAGATGCCGCACCAACCCGGCGTCTACGGGCGGCGTCGTCACCAGCAGCCCCGGCACCTTGTTCACCGGGAACCGTGCCGCGAAACCGTCATATCCGGTCAGCTCACTTAATACTTCCGGCGTATCCGGTCCCACAGCCACAATAACCCGCTTGGCACTCAGCACGCGCTGATTGGTTAAAACACCTGTCACCGCGCCATCGTCATCCGCCTCAATTTCCAAGGCCACGCAGTTTTCAAGTACGACCCCGTCAGCCCGCCGCACTTTTTCCGCCATGAATCGTGTAAAATAGCTTGCGTTCAACGTCTTATCGCACGAACTTAATAAACCCTCTGCATCAGCGGCAAACAATATATTTGGCTCTGATGCGCGCAACTGCTCTGAGTTCAACCACTTACAATCATACCCAAGCTGCGCCAAAATCTTGCCCTGTTTTTGCAATGCCTGATAATTTTCGCGATCGGTCTTCCGGGCCATACCAATCGCCCCAATCGGGCTTAACCCCAGCTCATCTGTACCAAACTCCGCCGCCAGCTCCCCGTATATTTCCACACTGGTGGCGTTCAGCCGGTAATAATCTAGTTCGGCCGTTTTCCATGTCGCGTTGATCCAGCTGAAATTGTTCGCCGTAGTGCCACCGCCAACTGCGCCCTTTTCAACAACCGCAACCTTTAATCCCCTGAGCGACAGGTAGTAGGCATGGGTGCAGCCAATTATCCCGCCGCCAATTACAATTGCGTCATATGCCATGTTGGCCCCATTTCATGCCCTGACAGAAACGTAGGGGTGGCGGTTCAGCGGCGCAAGCGGCTGGTTCAGCATTCTGTGCGCCATTTATCCAACGCCCCTTGACCTTCCAGTCACGGGAAGGCAAGTGTTGCCCCATGAACAGGACAAAAAGGGCGGTACTTATGCCACGCGACTCGGGAGCAAACGATCAAATTACCCTAAGATTTCAGGTAGATGGGCCTAGTTGCGTCGGCGGTGTCGGGCGCTCTGAACAGGCTAGAAGCGGCGTGGATGGCGTTGAAACCACAGACATTGCCATAGAAGCCGCAGGCGCGATGGTGTTGTCATCTGTATATGTAGTCAGCAACGCATTACGTCTGCGTTTCATTAAACCCGGAATTGAGGTCCAGAAATGAATATCGGAGAAGTCGCACAAACAGCAGGGCTCCCATCCAAAACCATCCGCTACTATGAAGATATCGGGCTGATCAAGCCGCAACGCGATAGCAACGGCTACCGGGTATTCCGTGACACTGACGTGCATAAACTGGCGTTTTTGGCGCGCGCAAGGTCATTGGGGTTTTCCATACAGGACTGCCGTACTTTGCTGGCCTTATACGAAGACCATAGCCGTGCAAGCGGTGATGTTAAAAAAGTTGCAAAAGAACACCTTGCCCGCATTGAAGCCAAACTAACCGAACTTACCACGATGCGAGAAACTCTCGCCCATCTGGTGCATTGCTGCGCTGGAAATGACCGCCCGGATTGCCCGATATTGTCGGATTTGGCGGCAGGGCGGGCGAGTTAAACTCGCGCTTGCAACCGGCTTGCGTTAACGTTGCCACCCACTGTAAAGGCTGACAATAGAATATGTCAGACTTCATCGCAGGGCACCCAAACCATGAAAATCACCTTGGAAACCGGCGTTATCATCACCGGCGGGGCGTCCGGCCTTGGTGCCGCTGTTGCCCGTACCCTTCACAAAGCCGGCGCCCATGTCACAATCTTTGACATGAACGAGCTTGCTGGTAAGGCATTGGCAACCGAGTTGAACGGCACCTTCCACCACACCGACGTCTCCGAGCCTGCCAGCGTCGCCAATTCCCTAACTGCGCGCACCGGACCCCCGTTGCGCATACTCGTCAACTGCGCAGGTATTGCGCCCGCCGCCAAAACCGTTGGCCGCGACGGTGCGCACGATCCGGAAATCTTCGCCAAAACCGTTCAAGTCAACCTGATTGGCAGCTTCAACTGCGCTTCACAAGCTGCTGCGATCATGGCTGCACAAGACCCGATCAATGACGACTTTGAGCGCGGCGTGATCATCAACACCGCCTCCGTCGCCGCCTATGAGGGCCAGGTCGGGCAGGTGGCCTATGCCGCCTCCAAGGGTGGCATCGCTTCAATGACACTCCCCATGGCCCGCGATCTGGCACAAAGCGGCATCCGGGTGATGGCGATTGCGCCGGGCCTGTTCAAAACCCCAATGCTAGAGGGCCTTCCCGAAGACATAAAAGCCTCGCTCGGCGCGCAGGTGCCGTTTCCCTCGCGCCTTGGCAACGCGGAAGAATTCGCAGCCCTTGCCAAACATATCATTGAAAATCCAATGCTGAACGGCGAAGTCATCCGTCTTGATGGCGCTATCCGCATGGCCCCGCGCTAAGTCGCATCAGGCTGTTTGTCAGGTGTTGCATCCGAAAACGCTTTGATCCCGTCAAGTGCGGTAAATATCCGTGTAATCTCTGGATAGGGTGCCATATCGAGCTCAAAGCGGCGATTGTTCAGCACCTGCGCATACAGACAAATATCCGCCAATCCCGGTGTATCACCGTGGCAAAACACCCCCGTTTCAGCGTCCCCCGCCAGCATCTGTTCCATAGGCGCAAAAGTCTCAGCCACCCAATGGCGGAACCAATCAGACTTTCCCTTAGCACCTTGCCCAAATTCACGTTCCAGATATTGCAGTACACGCAGATTATTTACCGGATGCACTTCACAGGCGATCATATAGGCCAGCCCCCGAACCCGTGCCCGCCCAAGCGCATTAAGCGGCAACAAAGCCGGTTCCGGGCGCTGTTCCTCAAGATATTCGATGATTGCCAGCGACTGGCTCAGATGTGTGCCATCCTCCAGTTCCAGCACCGGCACTAGTCCGGCCGGATTGCGGGCCAGAAATTCGGGCGTCTTATGCGCGTGATCCAACAGGGAATAACCGAAATACCCATACTCCAGCCCCTTCAAATTCAGCGCAATACGTAACCGGATTGAAGTTGAACTGCGGAAATAATTGTGTAATTTCAATGCCATGTTATCCTCAACTTAAAGCTATAGTCAAATCGCTCAGGCGCTGAATTTCAACGGTAATCACATCCCCGGCAACCACTGATCCCACACCCGCAGGTGTCCCGGTATAGATCAAATCCCCGGCCACCAGCGCAACAAGTGCGGACAAATGTTCAATAATTTCCGGCACCGACCAGATCATATCTGCAAGATCGGCCGCCTGACATATTTCCCCATTTACCTGCAATCGGATAGGCCCGTCAGAAATATGCCCGACATCTGAAACCGGATGCAGCGCCCCGCAAGGCGCTGAATTATCAAACCCTTTCGCCATATCCCAGGGCTTTCCGGCCTCTTTCGCCGCCGACTGCAAATCGCGGCGGGTTAGGTCTATCCCGGCCCCATATCCCCAGACATGCCCCAAAGCCTTATTTTGTGAAATACCGGATCCACCCTTGCCAATCGCCACCACCAGCTCCCCCTCATAGTGCAAATTCCGGGTTGCCACCGGATAGGCAACAAAGGCCCCGCTTTCCACCAAAGCATCCGCCGGTTTACAGAAAAAGAACGGCGCCTCGCGCGCATCATTGCCCATTTCACGCGCGTGCGCTTCATAGTTGCGCCCGACACAAAAAATACGGCGCACCGGAAACCGAGCCTCTGTCCCGGCCACCGCAACCGATGCCCGCTCGAGCGGTGGAAATACAAACTCAACCACGTCGTCTTATTCCTTTCTTCTTTTCGTAAATACCTGCGCCGCAGGCAAATCGCCCAAAGGGCTCATCAGATGCGCCCGCAAGGGCGCTCAATTTCTTCAGTGCTGCACCACCGGATCGATCGGCCCAATCGGATACCCAACCGCCATTTCCACCGCCCGCGCCGCCTTCAGCAAAACCGCCTCGCCACGGGGCGGCCCGATCAACTGTATCCCCACAGGCACCCCGCTGGCGGTAAACCCGATTGGTAGTGACAGTGCCGGCAGCGCGCAAACCGTGGCCAGAAACGAAAACTTCAGCCAATCCACGTAATCTTCAGTGGCCACCCCATCCACCGACAGCGGATATTCCTCCTCCACCGGCCCCGGCTCCAGCCCGACGACCGGAATGGCGTAAACATCGAAATCCCCCAAAAATTTTCGCATTTTATGGTACAAAACCGTGCGGTCACTTTGCGCATCAAAAATCGCCTGTGATGACAGCTCCAACCCAAACCGGGTGTTGTCGCGCAAAGTCTGCTTAAAATGCGCCTGTACCTCTGCCGGTAGCTTGGCATTCACTGACGCATAATGAATGCCGCGCAATGTCACATAAGTTTCATACAGTTTCGGCAGTTCCGGGCTGGTATCCGTCACCAATCCACCCGCTGCCTCCACCGCCTCCATCGCCCGGCGCATGATCTTACGGATCTCCGGCTCTACCGGCGCAAACCCGTCCTGATCCTCACTAAAGGCAATCCGCACCTTGCCATCCACCGCCTCCACCGCGCGCTGAAACGGCACAATTGGGGCCTCGAGACTAATCGGCTGGCGCGGATCAAAGCCGCACATCGCATCCAGAAACAACGCCAGATCAGAAACATCCCGCGCCATCGGCCCGGGAATACCTTCAATCGAAAACCCGGTTGATGCAGGCCCACCCCCGGCGCGCCCCGGTGTTGGCCGCATCCCGACCACGCCACACAGAGCCGCCGGTGTGCGCAAAGACCCAGCCAGATCAGAGCCATGCGCCAGCCAGACCTCACCCGTCGCCAGCGCCACAGCCGACCCCCCCGAAGAACCGCCCGCATTCTTGCGCGTGTCCCACGGGTTGCGGGTCCGCCCGAATACCTCGTTAAACGTATTCGCCCCGGCGCCAAATTCCGGCGTGTTGGATTTGCCAATAACGACAGCACCGCGCCGCTCCAGCAACTCCACCAGCGGATCACTGGCCTTTGGCACATGGTCCTTAAACGCCACATTGCCCCAGGTGGTGCGCACACCCTTTACCGGGGTCAGGTCCTTGATCGCCAAGGGCAAACCACCCAACCAGGCCAGATGATCTGCATCTCCCTCCAAAGCACCGGCCGCAGCAATTGCCCGATCGCCGCACACCGTGGGCAGCGCATTCACGTCTGGCTCTACCACCTCAATCCTAGCCAAAGCCGCCTCGACCAACTCGCCCGGGCTTACTTCACCTTTGCGCAGCAAGGCCACGGCCTTACGGGCACTCAGCCGACACAGTTCCGGCCCACTGAATTTCGCCTCTCGCATCAGATAACTCCCACATTTCCCCAACCAGCCTGATTGCAAATCATACTGTTTTCAAGCCATGCTTCACCCAAGCCATGAAACCCCTGTTCGCACATGCCCGATTGCGTTACATCGCACCTCTCTATTGAAAGCAGACATGACCCCGCAAGACGCCGCCAAATTCTCTGTCGCCCCAATGATGGACTGGACAGATCGTCATTGCCGGTATTTGCACCGGCAAATGAGCAAATGTGCGCTGCTTTACACTGAAATGGTCACAGCCCCGGCACTGGTGCGTGGTGGTGCGCTACACTTGTTGGAGTTTGACCCAAGCGAACAACCGGTCGCGGTACAGCTTGGCGGCTCGGACCCAAAGGAACTCGCAATTGCGACCAGAATTTGCAACGACGCGGGCTACAGTGAAGTAAACCTGAACATCGGCTGCCCCTCGGATCGGGTGCAATCGGGTGCCTTTGGCGCGGTGCTGATGAAATCCCCCGATCTGGTGGCTAAGTGTGCGGCGGCCATGATCGAGGCCAGCGCGGTTGAAGTCACTGTCAAATGCCGTATCGGCGTCGATGACCATATCCCACAGGACGTCCTGCCACGGTTTCTGGAAACCGTATCAAAGGCAGGCATAAAACGCTTTGCTATTCACGCCCGCAAAGCCTGGCTGAACGGGCTAAGCCCGAAAGAAAACCGCGACGTACCGCCACTGGATTACGAACTGGTGTATCAGATGAAACGCGATTATCCCGATCTGCACCTGTCAATCAACGGTGGAATTTCGTCATTAGCCGAGGCGAAATCCCACCTGTCAAACGGCATGGACGGGGTGATGATCGGGCGCGCGGCCTATCAGCGGCCAAGCGAATTGCTGCTGCGCGTTGACGCAGAAATTTTCGGCGTACCCGGAACAAAAGCCGCCACCCAAATCGTCCATGCCATGCTGCCCTATATCGAGGCGCATATTGCCGCCGGGGGCCGCTTGAACCCGATCACCCGCCACATGCTCGGCCTGTTTGCGGGCCAGCCGGGGGCGCGTAACTGGCGGCGTATTTTGTCAGAAGGTGCGCACAAAGACGGGGCAGGTTCTGATCTCGTGCGACAAGCTCTGACCTCGATCTCCGAGGCGGCCCATGTCTGAACTGATCACCGCTTGGCCAATGTTAGCCATGCTCGGCGTTATCGGAGCCTTTGCCGGCGTGATGGCCGGTTTGCTGGGGGTAGGCGGTGGCATCATTCTGGTGCCGGCTTTTTATTACGCGTTTTCGGCCCTTGGCTACGCTAGTGACCAGCTGATGCAAATCTGTCTGGCGACGTCATTGGCAACCATCATTGTGACATCAATTCGCTCGGTTCTGGCGCACAATAAAAAGGGTGCGGTAGAATGGGATATCCTGCAATCCTGGGCCCCTGGTATTGTGATCGGCGCAATCTTCGGCGTGCTGGTGGCCGCCAGCCTGCGTTCAGTGGTTCTGCAAGGTTTATTCGGTGTGCTCGGAATCATCGTCGGGCTGTATCTGGGTGTAGGGCGCGAAAGCTGGCGGTTGGGCTCAGCGATGCCAGGTGGCATAAAACGCGCCGTTCTGTCGCCAGTTTTGGGCTTTATGTCGGTGCTGATGGGGATTGGTGGTGGCAGTTTCGGAGTGCCACTAATGAGCCTCTATAACACCCCAATCCACCGCGCCGTCGCCACGGCGGCGGGGTTTGGAGTGATCATCGCTGTACCCTCGGCAATTGGTTTCCTGTTCGTCGAAATCGCTCCCGAAAACCGCCCGCCCTATACTTACGGCGCAATCAATCTAGTGGCGTTTCTCACTGTGATCGCGATGACTTTGATCACTACTCCTGTGGGCGTAAAGCTCGCCCATGCGATGGACCCAAAACCCTTAAAAAGGGTTTTCGCCGCCTTCCTGATACTGGTGGCGCTGAACATGCTGCGCAAAGCCCTTGGCTGGTAACTGATCCTGATGCCACACCCCTTGGGCTGGATTTCATTACTCACCCCCTAAAAGGGGCTTTGGATGTGCTCCGCACAGGAGGTATTTGGAAAAAGAAGAAGCTAATTCCTTCTTCTTTTCGTAAATACCTGCGCCGCAGGCAATTCGCCCGAAGGGCTAAAAATAATGCGCCCCTGGGGCGCGCTTTAGAAATCCAGTTTTGGCGGGTTTTGTACCTGCGCAGCCATTCGACGTGCCCGCCCACGGCGTTTGTTTTTCAATCGTGGCGCGCGATCAGGCAATTGTGCTATTAATTCCTGCCGCTGATCAGAAGACATGGCAGACCAGCGCGAAATTTCTTCGCCAGTGCGATAACAGCCAATACATATCCGTGCGTCCGGGTGGATGACGCAAATATTGACGCAAGGGCTATCCACCTCGTCACGTTTCCAAATCTCATCAATCACGTCGCACCTTTCAGATAGCTCAGCCGGTCCAGCACCCCTTGCAGGATAAACCCGGCAGCGACGTGATCTATGACCTCACCGCGACGTTTTCGTGATGTATCCGCCTCGAGCAACGCGCGTTCAGCCGCTACTGTAGACAGGCGCTCATCCCAATATCCTATTGGTAAATCGGTTAGTCGCTTCAAATTGCGGGCGAAGGCGCGGGTGGACTGACAGCGCGGCCCTTCAGAGCCATCCATATTCAGCGGCAACCCCAGAATAATCCCGCCAATCCGGCGTTTCTCTATGATCTCCAACAGCCGCGCCGCATCGACACCAAATTTCTTGCGCCGGATGGTTTCCAACGGGGTCGCCACCACGCGAAAACTGTCTGAAACAGCTACGCCGATGGTTTTGTCGCCCAGATCCAGCCCGATCAGCGCGTGGGTTTCCGGCAGTGCAGCGGCAAATTCAGCAATATCTTCAAAGATCACTCAGCAACACCAGCGCTTTGCGCCGCTGCAAGCAGCGTCTGTATTGCAATCGGGTCGGTGCCAAACACCTTTTGAGATTCGCCCCAGATCGCGCGCGCGCGTTCAGTTTCACCCAGCACACCCAGAGCGTTGATCAGCTGAGCCCATTCTTCAGCATTGCCGCCCTCATTGGCCAGCCGCTCTGACAGCTGTGCCACCATGCTTTGGATAAACCCGGCGCGATCCTCGGTGCTCAGCTCACCTGCGGCCTCGATGTCTTCGGCCGAAGGGCCAGCCGTGCCCGTATCCTGTTCCGGCAGCTGATACCGAATTCCCGCATCCGCCGCCACAAATTCAATCTGTGCGCGGATTGGCGGCACCCAGGGCGCCTCGGGGCGGCTTTCGTTCAGCAAACGCTCCCATGCCTCAAACGCCAGATCGGGCCGCCCGATCTGCGCATTCATCAGCCCCAGATAATACCGCGCGGTGCCGTTGATCGGATCCATCACCAGCACCCGCTTGGCGGCCGTTTCCGCCTCGGGCGATATATACCCGTCCGCCGCCAGCGCCAGCATGTCCACATAATCAGCGTATTCCGCCGCCGTTGCCTGATCACCTTTGATCCGCAACACCTGTTCCTGCGCCTTACGGGCGGCCGCAAAATCGCCAAGACCAGCTTCGTTTTGCGCCAGCAATACATGCCCCTGCAAATCGTCGGGCCGTTCCAGCAGCGCCGCGCGCAGCTTTTCCATCAGCTCTTCATGCCCCGGATTAGGAGACTGCACATTGCCGCGTGGTACCACCTGTGCCTCAGCGTCGGCCTGAGATTGCCGGTTCAGGCGCAAATCTTCGGAAACTTCAAGGCGCGCTTCGATCGGCAGATCACGCTGCGAAGGTGTGCCAAGCTGCATATAGGTATAAACCGCCCCCCCCAGAACGAATATGGTCATCAACGTCGCCAGCACAGGGCTGGACCCGGATACGATAAAGCCAACACCACTGGCGGCCGCTTTGTCGGCCTCCAGCAATCGCCTCGAGACTTCCAGCCGCAGACGTTCCGCCTCGACTTCGGAAGTTACACCGCGTGCGCGGTCGCGCGTTACTTCTTCCAACTGGTCGCGGTAGACCTGTATATCGTTGCCGCCTTCAGAGTTGACACGACGACGCATCGCAGTCAGGGCCAGCAGCCCGGCCACCAACAGAGCAATAATCGAGGCAATAATCCAAAATTCCATTCGTCTCTCCTGCGCGCTCCCGTCTAGCGCCACTTTCGGGTAATCAAAACCCCCTTTGAGCGATCCCGCGTCAATCTCGCGCAAGGGTGATCGCTCATGTATGTCGCTATTTTCCAGCCAAATGCCGCTTGGCGTATTGGCATCGCGCGCCAATCGTTTCATGTATCATCAGCTTGTGGGTTAACCGCATTCAAAGGATTCGCGCCATGAGACGATATTCAGCCTTTGCGATCATTCGGGAAGCTGTCCGATATCATACCGGCTGGGAACGGGCATGGGCCGCACCTGAGCCTAAGAAAAAATACGACGTGGTAATCATTGGGGCAGGGGGTCACGGGCTGGCGACGGCCTATTACCTTGGCAAAAACCATGGCGTTAAAAATGTAGCGATCATTGAAAAAGGCTGGCTGGGGGGCGGCAATACCGGGCGCAACACTACCATTATCCGCAGCAATTACCTGCAAGACCCAAGTGCCGCGATCTACGAAAAAGCCCGCAGCCTGTATGAAACCCTGTCACAGGACCTGAACTACAACATCATGTTCAGCCCCCGTGGCGTGCTGATGCTGGCCCAGACCCACCATGAGGTCCGCGGCTTTCAGCGCACTGCTTACGCCAATGCCCTGCAAGGGGTGAAAACTGAATTCATCACGCCGGAGCGTGTGAAAAAACTGGTGCCGATCATTTCGCTGAACGGTCCACGCTATCCGGTGTTGGGCGCGCTTTGGCAGGCCCGTGGTGGCACCGCCCGCCATGACGCCGTGGCATGGGGTTACGCGCGGGCGTGCAGCGACATGGGGATGCACATCCTACAGCGCACCGAAGTCACCGCCATCCATAAGGCGCGCGGCAAGGTTACCGGGGTGCAGACCTCCAAGGGTCGGATCAACTGCGATAAGCTTGCGGTGGTGGTCGCCGGCCATTCCGGCAATCTTGCCAACATGGCCGGGTTCAGATTGCCGATGGAAAGCGTCTCGCTGCAAGCGCTGGTGTCCGAGCCGATCAAGCCCTGCATGGATGTAGTGGTGATGGCCAACACGGTACACGGCTACATGTCGCAATCCGACAAGGGCGAAATGGTCATCGGCGGCGGCGCTGACGGGTTCAACAGCTACACACAGCGCGGCAGCTTCCACCATATTGAGGAAACCGTGCGCGCACTGGTGGAAACCTTCCCGATGATCTCGCGCCTCAAAATGCTGCGCCAATGGGGCGGTATCGTTGACATGACCGGAGATCGCTCACCGATTATCTCGAAAACCCCGCTGAAGAACTGCTTCTTTGATTGCGGCTGGGGCACCGGCGGCTTCAAATCGATCCCCGGGTCAGGCTGGGCAATGGCCGAACTGGTCGCCAAGGGCGAACCCGGCCCACTGGCCGAGGCGTTCGGGCTGGATCGCTTCCGTGAGGGGCGGTTTATAGATGAAAGCGTTGCGGCGGGGGTGGCGCATTGATGAACATCGCACTGGATCAGTTGAGGGTCGCATCCGAGCCTGAGTGGGTGCGAATGCGCCCTGCCGGGGGGAGGGTCGGGCGCGGCCCGGGCGTTGCCCGGTCCAATACGGTTAGGCTTTTGGGCCTAACTGAACAGCAAAGCGAATGTGAACTCTACAATTATACCGAACAGCCCGCCGAGCCACCATTTCGTTTCCCCGGTTCTGAATTTCTTCTCAATCGCCTGGCGGAATACCTCTGCCGCTTCGGGGTCCGTATTTTTCATGCGCCCATATTTGAGAGAAAGCAAAACGATGTAGCCGACCCAAAGAAAAAATGCAGTTACGAATATGCCAATAATTATATTCATTCTTTTGATTTAGATAACATGCGTGTTTGCTTTGAGGCGTATATCCACACGCTCCTCAATTGGGGAGTAGCCCGATCAAAAAAGAATCTGATTCCCGAAAACCAAACAAATTCCAACTCGAATATAACTCTCACTCCCCGCCAAATGTTCCCGTTCCGTCCTCACGCAACCAAAACGCGAAATCGCGTGACAATTGTGGCACGCATTGTCCGATTCTCGGCGACAATCCACCG
>VAPL010139241.1_pt1 | contig 19938 bp, 24 predicted proteins | sample 3395061 | NCBI WGS metagenome assembly VAPL01 (sample SAMN08290444, study PRJNA428436) | hydrothermal vent metagenome | isolation source: Deep-sea hydrothermal vent chimney 2 | place: Pacific Ocean: Juan De Fuca Ridge | depth 2182 m m | reverse complement strand
TTACCGTCCAGAAATACCGGGACATTCACCAGTTGCAGGAAAAAGACCCCCAGCTCTGAGGATATGAATTGCAGGATGGTGGACAGCTTGTAATAGACCACGCCCGGCAGCGGCAGCATGTAGACCAGATGCAGCACCGGTGGCCAGAACTGGCGACCCTGTTTCCAGCCAAAGCTGATCAGCAAGATGCCCCCGACCCACAGGATCAGCGCATAGGCAACGATATCAGAAATATTGGCCAACCGCCCAAGTGCGCCGAACATCAGCGCGAATATCAGCACCACAAGGCCGACCCAGCGATTCTTGACCGGTCCGGATTCTATCGGGATGGTTTTAAGCTGGCGCAGGAAAAGCAGGCCGGACAAAACCGGGATCAGCGGGCCGTGGCTGTATTCAGGCAATTGCCAGGCAATCAGCAGGGCATCCAGACCGTCGGAAAAGAAAACAGCGGCACCAATAACAGCCACCACAAACCAGAACATACCCCAGGTGGCAAAAGCACCAAGCCCCAGTGGTAATCGCGCTGCATTGGCATTCATCGACATCGGCAAATTCCTAAACTTTCGTGCTCGCTTTATACCCGAGTTCGATCTTAGTCGAAACTGGGTAAATTAACACATCTGCGAGAGGGTGTTGCCTGAGCATGTTTAATGGCTGAGTTTAGCGCCAATTGTGTCCTGAGAATGGCCGGTTCGGTGTGAAATAACCTTGAATTTATGTACCGTAAACGTCACCCGGCAATTTGATTCATAGCTTGCCCAGCAGGGCAACTGTAGGCCAGGCGTCCGCGGGCAATCCCAGCCTGACCTGTTCCGCCTGAACTGCCGCGCGGGTTTTGGCGCCCAAAATTCCGTCAACTTTACCCACATCATGGCCAAGGCCCTGTAGTTTCGTCTGCAGTGCTTTCATCTGGGCGTCGGTCAGGGCCGGGTCTGCATTGCCTTTATTGTACACATTCGCGCCCTCAAGCCGGGTGGCGAAATAGGCAGCGGATGTGACGTAGACGAAACTTTTGTTCCATTCAAAATAAGTCATGAAATTGGGATAGGTCATAAAGGCCGGGCCTTTTCGCCCCATGGGCAACAGGATTGAGGCTTGCATACCGGATTGCCCCAATGCACCTGCGCGCGGTTTCACCCCAAGGTCGGCCCATTCGCCAACCGATTTGCTGCTGGTCAACCCGGTTTCGGCCCAGTTCAGGTCTTTGGGCACCATGATTTCCTGCATCCATGGCTCATTAGGCCGCCAGCCCAGATCACGCAGCATATTGGCGCCGGTGAACAGCGCGTCTGCCGGTGATGTTTTCAGGGTTACCTGCCCGTCGCCGTCGCCGTCTACGCCATTGGTCAGAATATCCTCTGGCAGCATCTGCACCATGCCAATTTCGCCTGCCCACGCGCCCTGGGTGCGCGCCGGGTCAAAATCACCGCGTTCAAACAGTTCAAGGGCGGCAAAAATCTGTGGTTGGAAAAGCTCGGGGCGGCGGCAATCATGGCTAAGGGTCAGCAATGAGTTCAGCGTATTGAAATCGCCCTGCACCTGACCGTAATCAGTTTCCAGCGCCCAGAATGCCAGCAATACGCCCCGCGAAACACCGTATTCCTGTTGAATGCGATCAAAAACACCATCCAGTTGTTTTGAATATTTGCGCCCGTTATCCATGCGATTCTGGCTGATGACGCGGCCCGAAAACTCTAGGAAATTCATCTTGAAAATGCCCTGTGACCGGTCGGCTTTGATCACCGACGGGTCATGGGCGGCACCGGCAAAAAATCGGTTAACCGAGCTTTGTGAATGGCCCCGTGAAACAGCCTCTGCTTTGATGTTTTTGACAAACCCGGAAAATGAGCCGCCGCAACTGACCTGTGCAATTGCCGGAGAGCCGGCTAGTAAAACAGCTGCAATAAGGGGGAAAATACGCATGGGCTACCTTTCAAAATATGTCCAACAACATATCAGGAACAGGGCCCTGCACAACCAAGGTGACCACAATAAGTATCAGCAATAGCGCCCAGGTTTTCCAAAGCGCGGTAACGGCCCTGTCGATGTGGTTTGGTGTCAGTGATTTTTCCCCTTCCGGGAACACCCAGGGAAATTCCTGAACCTTTCCATCATAGCTGCGCGGCCCGGCAAGCGACAGGTTCAGGCAGGCGGCCATTGCGGCCTCTGGCCAACCGGCGTTCGGGGATCGGTGCAAGGGCGCATCGCGCCGCACGACAGGGGCGATATCGGGGCGCAGATGGGCAAGGGCAATCAGCACCGCTGTAAGGCGTGCGGGAACCCAGTTCAGCACGTCATCCAGACGGGCCGCGGCCCAGCCAAAATCTGAATAGCGCTGGTTTTTATACCCAATCATGCTATCGGCGGTATTGATGAATTTGTAGATCAGCAGGCCCGGAAACCCGGCGATCAGAAACCAGAATACCGGCGCAGTGACACCATCGGAAAAATTTTCGGCGGCGCTTTCGATTGCGGCGCGTGCGACGGCGCTTTCGTCCATTGTTTTGGTGTCCCGTCCGACGATTTTCGCGATGGCTGTTTTCGCTTCTGGCAGGGAAATGCGCAGTGCATTGGCCACATCGCGCACGTGATCGGCAAGGCTGCGCTGGGCCAGCAGGATCGCCGCCAACAGCGTTTCAAAAACGATACTGCCCGGAAACAGGCGCAACAGGCTGGTGATCAGCAGACTGACAACGATCAGTAGAAAAACTGTCAGAATGCCACTAAGTTTGCGGTTGCTGCCGCTGTTCAGCTGCGCATCCAGCCCGCTAATGAACCTGCCCATAAGCACCGCGGGATGGGGCAGGCGCGACCAAAGCCAGCGGGGTTCGCCAAAAATGGCGTCCAGAACAAGCGCGATGGCTATGGTGGTGGCCATGCTCATATCGCGTCAGAAACCTGCGCCCAGTCATCGGGGCCGGGAATGCCCAATCGCAACCAGTCGTCTGCATAGGGAAAGATGCGTGACCAGACATGGGACCGGGCCATGCGTTCCTGCCAGCGGGCAGCATCATCAACGGTGTAGAGCCTGAAAAGCGATGTTCCCCCCGTCAGGGTCGCGCCTTTGGCGGTCATCAGGGCGTCAAGCCGGGCGGCGTCGTTGTGCAGACGTAGCCGGGTTTTATCGGCCCAGCCTGTGTTTTCCAGCGCCGCTGCGCCAATTTCCAGTGCCGGCCCGGAAACGGGCCATGGGCCAAGGCTTTCCGACAGTTTTGCGATTAATTCCGGATCACCGATGGCAAAGCCCAATCGCAACCCGGCCAGCCCCCAGAATTTGCCAAAACTTTTCAGGATCAGTGTGCCGGGGCGCGTGGAAAGGTTAATGAGTGAGCGACCCGGGGCGGTGTCGCAAAAGCTTTCATCGATGATTGTTAAGGTTTCAGGGTGCGCGAGATCGTCCCAGAAACGACCATCCGGATTATTTGGATGGACCACGACCAGAGACTCAGATTTTTCTGAGTTCACTGCCCAGCCCGAGGCGGAAAATGCTGCGGCGTGTTCGTTATATGTGGGTTCTGGGATGAAAACAGATTGTCTTGGTAAGATAGTGGGAATTCGTGCGATCAGTGAGGATGCGCCAGGGGCAGGCAAAACGGCCGCTGCCGGCGGTATTTCCCAAAAGCTGCGCGCGGCTTTTACCAACCGGTCCATTGCCAGTCTGTCGGGTAAACGGTTCCAGTATTCGGGCGGTATTTCGGGGATGCTGTAGGGGACGGGGTTGATGCCGGTGGACAGGTCGATCCAGCCCGGTTTATTGCCGCCAAAGCGCGCCACAGCGGCGTCTAATCCGCCGCCATGATCGCGCGAAATCCCAGTGTTCACTGGTCTTCCGGCAGGGGCTGGTGACGGGTTACAAAATGCCCCTTGATCCCCTGCGGCCAGTTTCGAAACGGTACCTGTCCGGTGCCACTTTGGGCATGTTGTTCTGCATATTCAACGATGGCATCAGCCGCATGTTCATCCGGTGTAAACCGGCCGACGGTATAGGCCAGTTTGCCGACTGCCTGGATGGACACATTGCAGCCATGACTGCAGCCCATCAGGCAGGAGGTGCGGCGAATTTTTAGGGGTGAATTGGCAGCGCGTTTTTCCACGTATTCAGCCAGAATTTCACCATCCGTCTGTTGCTTGCCGCGGGCATCCCAATCATCGCGTTTGCAGGTATCGCATACTGTAACCCAGGTTGTCATTTTTTGTATTCCATCATGTAATCGCGGCCCTTTTGACCGGATATTTCGAACCGGTGCAACACAATCCTTAGGTTAACGCGAAAGTGCCAAAGTTAACCTGTTATTAACCTTTCGGTAGGTATTTCAATGCGCAGGGAATGGGCTGAATGAAAAACATTTAGTGTGGGCGAATTGAAATGCGAGTACTTATTGTTAAGGAAGACCCGAAAATCGGGCAGGTTTGGTGCAACCATTTGCGACGCCATGGCTGTGCAGTCTTTATGGCAAAAAGCCAATCACGGGCCGTCGAAGCGCTGCGCGATGAAACTGTAGATATCATTGTACTGGATCTTGTACTGAAAGAAGGCAGCGCCTTTGCCGTCGCCGATTTTGCCAGCTATCGCCAGCCCAAGGCTAAAATAATTTTTGTCACCAGCAGCAGCTTCTTTTCGGATGGGTCAATTTTTCAGCATATCCCAAATGCCTGCGCAATGATGCCATCAGAGGTCAGCGCAGAAGACCTGGGTGCGCTGGTGGAACATTACGGCAGCCATTAGCCCCGACCATGGGGCTGTTCCCAATCTATAGTCGGGTTGATCGGAACAATTCGGTGCGGATTTATCGATTCATGGCTGCGGTGATAGTGGCCGACGATATGGTCGAAATTCACCGTTTCCATAACGCCCGGCCATTGAAATAATTCGCGGGTGAAACCCCACAGGTTGGGATAATCAATCAACCGTTTATGGTTGCATTTAAAATGCTGGTGATAGACCAGATCAAATCGTACCAGGGTGGTGAACAGACGCCAATCAGCCTCGGTAATTTGATCACCAAGCAGATAGCGCGTACTGGCCAGTTGCGCTTCCAGCACATCCATATGTTCAAACAGCGCCCGAACAGCGATGTCATAGGCCCCTTGCGTGGTGGCAAAACCTGATTTGTAAACGCCGTTATTCACATTGGAATAGATCGGGGTGTTGATATCCTTGATCTCAGCACGCATTTCTTCTGGCCAAAAATCCGCTTTGTTGCCGGTCAGTGTATTAAAGGCACTGTTGAACATGCGGATGATCTCAGAGCTTTCGTTACTGACAATTTTGTTGGTCTTTTTATCCCAGAGGATCGGGACGGTGACGCGGGTTGTCACCTCTGGCTCGGATTTCTGGTAAATTTCATAGAGAAATTTCAAACCATGTAATGTGTCGCCCGTTGCGCCGTTGTCATCTGGCTGAAAGCTCCAGCCATCGTCAAACATATCGGGGTGAACGGTTGAAACACTGATATGATTTTGCAGGTCTTTAAGATTACGGAAAATCATTGTGCGGTGCGCCCAGGGGCAGGCGTTTGAAATATAAAGGTGATAGCGACCGCTATCCGGGGTGAAGCCGCCGTGGCCGCTTGGGCCAGGCGCACCATCCGGTGTGATCCAGTTGCGAAACTGAGAATCCTGGCGGACGAATTTTCCACCAGATGATTTTGTATCGTACCACTGTGTGGTCCAGTTCCCGTCGACAAGCTTGCCCATATCAATTCCTCTATGTTTGCACGAAGTATAGTATGTGCAAAAATATAGGATATTACCGATTATCGCGCATAGTTCTTGCAAAATCGCACAGAAATCCGGGTCGTGAATAACACCGTTGATGGCGCATTTCCAATTGCGAGTCAGCGAGGCGCTGAATATACAGTTCTCAGACGAAGCCCACCGGGCCAGAGAGGTTGGCTGCTGACGATTGACCCAGACAGGGGATCGGACGCAGCATCGTCAGGGAAATACGGCTTTCCTTGCGGCAATCTTTGCCCATCTGAAAGGACGTATGATGAAATACTCAGTTTTTCTGGTGACTATTTTTACCGCCGGCGGCGCGCAGGCCGATCCGGGCCATCTGTTGGGGGCAGGTGGGCATGACCACCTGATCGCCCTTGGGGCAATAGGTGCTGCAATTGCTGCCGGGCTTTGGGGCGCGGTTAAAGGCGACTGGAAAAAAGAAGCAGCCCAAAGCGGTGACGAAGAACCGGCGGAGGCGTGAAATGTCAAAGATCGGGGTGATGATCTGTGGCCATGGTTCACGCAGTCAGGATGCGGTGGACGAATTTGCGGTGCTGGCGGATAAACTGCCGGCGCTTTTGCCGGATGACTGGGTGGTAGACTACGGCTATCTGGAATTTGCCAACCCGGTGATCCGCGACGGGCTGGACCGGTTGCGCGCCAGGGGGTGTGATCGCATTCTGGCGGTACCGGGGATGCTGTTTGCGGCGATGCACGCCAAGAACGATATCCCGACGGTGTTGAACACATACGCTGCCAAGCATGGTGTTGAGCTAAGCTATGGGCGTGAACTGGGGGTTGATGCCCGGATGATATCAGCGGCCAGCGCCCGGATTTCAGAGGCGGTAAAGCGCGCCAATGCCGGGCTGGGGGAATTGCCGTTGGATCAGACCTGTCTGGTTGTCATTGGGCGCGGTGCCAGTGATCCGGATGCCAATGGCAACGTCGCCAAAGTAGCGCGTATGTTGCAAGAGGGTATGGGCTTTGGCTGGTGTGAGGTCGGGTATTCCGGGGTGACGTTTCCGCTGGTTGAACCCTGCCTGAACCATGTGGCGAAGCTGGGGTATAAACGCGTTATCGTGTTTCCATATTTCCTGTTTGCCGGGGTGCTGATTGACCGGATTTATGGATTCACTGATCAGGCAGCGGCCCAATATCCGGCGATAGATTTCGTCAAGGCCGGATATCTGAAAGATCACCCTAAAGTGTTGGAAACATTTGCTGAACGGATCACCGAACAGGTGGGTGAAGTGGTGCCACCGACCTGTGGCACCTGTAAATACAGAACACAGGTTCTGGGGTTTGAGGCCGAGGTCGGGGCGGTTCAGGAAAGCCATCACCACCATGTTGAGGGCCAGGGTGCGAATGCGCCCGGTGCAACGGTGGAGAGCTGCGGGTTGTGCGATACATTCTGCACAGGTGAGTGTCGGTTGGACATGGATCATCACCATCACGACCAGCACCACGGTGAGCATGATCACAGCCATGACCATATCCACCCGGAATATCCCCATGCCAAGCATCCCCATGGCCCTGAAAGTGCGCGTCGGGTGAAGGGGTGAGCGATTTTTCTGCGAAAAATCGGGCCTCCGGCGGGAGTATTTGCCCAAAGAAAAAGGCCAGATGATGCGCCCCTACGAACGTGATCCCTCGGCAATCTATGCGGAAAGTTTTGCAACCGTTCGCCGGGAGGCAAAACTGGAGAGATTTGGGCCGGGCATGGACACCATGGCAGTGCGGTTGATCCATGCCTGCGGTATGATCGAAGTGGCGGATCGTCTGGATTTTTCAACAGGCGCGTTTGCCGCAGGGCAGGCTGCCCTGAGCGCCGGGGCGCCTGTGTTGTGTGATTGTGAAATGGTCGGTTCCGGGATTATCCGGCGGGTTTTGCCGGCGAATAACGACGTGTTTGTGACGCTGAATGACCCATCGGTTCCCGGGCTGGCCGGGGAAATTGGCAATACGCGCTCGGCGGCGGCGGTGGAACTGTGGCAGAGCCGGATTGAGGGAGCGGTGGTGGCCATCGGCAATGCGCCAACGGCACTGTTTCATCTGTTGGAGCTGCTTGATCGGGGCTGGCCGAAACCTGCGGTGATCCTTGGGTTTCCGGTGGGGTTTGTCGGGGCGGCAGAGAGTAAGGCAGAATTGGCGCGTGATCCGCGCGGTTGTGAATTTGTAGCACTGCGGGGCCGACGCGGGGGCTCGGCCATGGCCAGCGCTGCGGTGAATGCGCTGGCGGCCGGGTTACCGGGGGAAAGTCAGTGATGGTTTGCGTAGCATGTGGATTTGTCGGTGAAGGTGACGGGCCTGTCCATGCCTATATGAGCTTTTCGCCCGCCTGCTGGGCCCGCTATGGTGAAATTTTGGCGCGGGAGTTTAGCGACACCGAATATTTCGGGGCGCATCGGTTGTTGGTGGATGCGGCCTGTGGCCAACATTCTGTGGGCGAAGATCGCCGGGCCCGGCAAAGCCTGCATATCCATCTGGCAGCGTTGATGCTGCATTTTGAGGATGGGGTGGGGGAGGCAGCGATTGTTACATTTCTGAGAAAAGCGGCACAGGAAAAAGATTTTTCACTATTGGTTATGCCACAGGAAAATTATTCAATGTCGATGTCGGGGGTTTTTGCCGCTCGTGATGCGGGCCGGCATTGTAAAGAAGTGGAAAAATACGCGCGCGCCGTGTTTGATGCCTGGGCGGGACACCATCCGGTTTTTCGGGCGCTGATTAAGAAGGTGCGAGCATGACGCCGTGGCTTCACATCGTCGGTATTGGCGAGGATGGCATGTCCGGGCTGACCCCCGCGACACGCGCCGTAGTCGAGGCCGCCGAGGTCATAGTTGGCGGTGAGCGACACCATGGTTTGAGCGGTGTATTGCAGGCTGAACGGGTCGAGTGGCCGTCACCTTTTGATGCGTTGATCAAGACGCTGGGCGACATGCGGGGGCGCCGGGTGGTGGTATTGGCTACCGGCGATCCTTTGTGGTTTTCGGCGGGGGCGCGGATTGGGCGGGCCATTGATCCGGCAGAGATTATCTATCATCCGCAGGTCGGGGCGTTTCAATTGGCGGCAGCGCGCATGGGCTGGTCCATGGCGGATGTGGAAACCCTGACGGTACATGGCCGTCCGGTGGAGCAGATGATCGCCTTCATTCAACCGGATGTTCGGTTGTTGATCCTGACCACGGGGGCCGAGACACCGGGGCAGATCGCGGCATTTTTGTCTGAGCGGGGCTTTGGCAAAAGCCGGATGGTGGTTCTGGCGGCCATGGGGGGGCCGGATGAAGCGCGGTTTGACGGGTTAGCGCAAAGCTGGGACCATGTGGTTCCGGCGTTTAATACGCTGGCAGTAGATTGTGTGGCGGCACCGGATGCGGCGCTTTTGCCAAGGGTGCCGGGGCTTGCCGACGACTTGTTTCAAAGCGATGGCACCATGACCAAGCAGGAAGTGCGGGCGGTAACGCTGGCCCGGCTGATGCCGATGCGCGGGGCATTGCTGTGGGATATTGGCACCGGTTGCGGCTCGGTGGCTGTGGAATGGATGCGCGGTGCGCGATATGCCCGCGCGATAGGGATAGAACCGCGTGCTGACCGCCGGGCCATGGCGGCGGCCAATGCGCTGGCGCTGGGGGCCCCCAAGCTGGAACTGATTGACGGGGAGGCCCCGGCGGTATTGACCGGGCTGGACGCACCGGATGCAATATTTATTGGCGGAGGGCTGACAGAGGTGGTTTTTGATGTGGCCTGGGCCGCGCTCAAGCCCCTGGGGCGTTTGGTGGCCAATGCTGTTACGCTGGAAAGCGAGACGCTGTTACTGGGTTTGCAAAAACGCCATGGTGGACAGTTGGTAAAGCTGTCGGTTGAACGGGCTGAGGCATTGGGCGAATTTCGCGGCTGGACACCGCAAAGGCCGGTAACACAGTGGAGCCTGATTAAGAGATGAGTGATTTTTCTGCGAAAAATCAGGCCTCCGGCGGGGAGTATTTGGGCAAAGAAAAAGCCGGGGTGCTGTATGGAGTCGGCTTAGGTCCGGGGGATGCAGAGCTGATGACGCTGAAGGCGGCGCGGCTGATTTCCGGGGCGAGTACGGTGGCCTATCCGGTGCTGGAGGCGGGCGATAGTTTTGCGCGATCCATTGCCGCCGGATTGATCCAGAAGCACGCGGCTGAAATTGCCATTGAGGTGCCAATGACAACAGCGCGGGGCCCGGCACAGGCGGCCTATGATCGTGGGGCGGTTGATATTGCCGCGGTATTAAGCGCAGGGCAGGACGTGGTTTATCTATGTGAAGGGGATCCATTTTTCTATGGTTCTTTCATGTACATATTCGCGCGTTTGTCAGATAAATTTCAGATCCGGGTGATCCCGGGGGTGACCAGTATTTCGGCGGTTTCAGCGGCGGCGGGCACGCCGCTTGCGGCGCGCAACGAGCGGCTGACCGTGTTGCCGGGGCCGTTGCCGGAGGCCGAGCTGAGCCGTCGGATAAAGGGCGCAGAAAGCGTGGCAATTATGAAGGTTGGGCGGCATCTGGGCAAAATCCGCAAGGTGATAGATGCGTTGGGATTGTTGGACCATGCGATCTATGTAGAGCGGGCCAGCCTGCCGGAACAGGTGGTATGCCCGCTGGCGGAAGCCCCGAAAAACGCGCCATATTTTTCAATGATACTACTGACCAAAGGGGCTGATCCGTGGCTGTAAAACCCGTTGTAATGGCGCTGTCGCGTTCAGGCGAGGACGTGGCCCATAGGGTGGCGGCAGCACTTGGTGCAATGCTGCATGGCAGAGAAGGGCGTGTGGATAAGGCGGATGCGTATTTCCCCGATGCTTTGGAACATGCGCGTGGATTGTTTGCCGCGGGCGTGCCGATTGTCGGGGTCTGTGCCAGTGGCATATTGATCCGGGCGGTGGCGCCCTTGCTGGCCGACAAACGCAGCGAACCACCTGTGGTGTCGGTTTCGGACGACGGTGGGGTGGTGGTGCCGCTATTGGGCGGGCATCGCGGTGCCAACCGGCTGGCGCGGGACATAGCCGAGGCGCTGGGCGGCGTGGCGGCGGTGACCACGGCCGGGGATGTGGCGTTGGGGGTGGCGCTGGATGAGCCGCCCGAGGGTTGGGTATTGGCTAATCCGGAAAACGCAAAAGCCGCGATGATGGCGCTGTTGCAGGGCGGTGGCGCGCTGGTTTGCGGTGATGAGGCGGCAAGGGCGGGGTGGCTGAACGAATTGCCAACGGGTGAGGAAGTTGAAATCATCTGCACCACCGAGCCATGGCCGATCCAAGGCGAAACCGCGCTGCTGTTTCATCCGCAGCGGCATGTTCTGGGGGTGGGTTGCGCGCGGGGTTGTCCGCCCGAGGAACTGGAAAAGCTGGTGCGCGGCGTGCTGGAGGAAGCCGAGGCGGCGCCCGGTGCGCTAAGGGCCATCGCCACGCTGGACCTCAAGGCCGATGAGCCGGCGGTGCTGGAACTGGCGCGATCGTTGGGTGTGCCGCTGCGTCTGTTTAGTGCGGCAGAACTGGAGGTCGAGACCGGGCGGTTGGAAAACCCGTCTGAGGTGGTTTTTGCCGAAGTTGGCTGCCATGGGGTGAGCGAAGGTGCGGCGCTGGCGGGTGCGGGGCCCGCGGCGATCCTGGGCTGGCCCAAGGTGAAAAGTGAACACGCCACCTGCGCGCTGGCCACGGCGCCCGGGCCGATCGTTGATCAGGCGGGTCGGGCGCGGGGGCGGTTGTCGGTTCTGGGGATTGGCCCCGGGCAGGCGGGTTGGCGCACACCCGAGGTCAGCCGGATGATAGCCCAGGCGGATGAGCTGGTGGGCTATGGGTTATACATAGATCTGTTGGGTCCGCTGGCGGCGGGCAAGATCCGCAGTGATTTCCCGTTGGGCGGTGAGGAAGATCGGTGCCGCTATGCGCTGGAGCAGGCGGGCAAAGGACATAACGTGGCGCTGATATGTTCCGGGGATGCCGGGATATTCGCCATGGCGTCACTGGTGTTTGAGCTGCTGGATCGGGGGCCGGACGCCCATGGCGTGTCAGACGCGGCGCGCCGGGCCGAGGTGGTCTGTTCGCCGGGGGTGTCGGCATTACAGGCAGCGGCGGCGCGGGCCGGGGCGCCTTTGGGGCATGATTTTTGTGCGATATCGCTGTCTGATCTGCTGACGCCAAGGGAAGATATCGTAAAGCGGATCACGGCGGCGGCGCAGGGGGATTTTGTCATTGCGTTTTACAATCCGGTTTCCAAACGGCGCCGCACATTGCTGGCCGAGGCGCGGGATATCTTACTGCAACATCGCCCTGCGGATACGCCGGTGATGCTGGCCACATCGCTGGGCCGGCTCGAAGAGCAGCTGTGCTATCGCAATCTGGCCGATCTGGATGTGGACGAGGTGGATATGCTGACGGTGGTGCTGATCGGGTCGTCCCGCTCACGGTTGGCACAGCTGGGCGAGGGGCCGCGGATGTATACGCCGCGGGGCTATGCGCGCAAAATTGACGGTGATCTGGCCGGTTAGGGTAAAAGCCTGCGGCGCGGATATTTAGGGAACAAAGATGGGGTTGATGTGAAGGTTTATTTTGTCGGGGCGGGGCCGGGGGATCCGGAACTTTTGACGCTGAAGGCGCAGCGGGTGATCGCGGCCTGTCCGGTATGTTTGTATGCGGGATCTCTGGTGCCCGAGGCGGTGGTGGCCGGGGCCCCGGCGGGGGCGCGGGTGATGGATACAGCGCCGATGACGCTGGCGGATACCCACGCAGAAATCGTAGCGGCTCAGGCGCGGGGGCAGGATGTGGCGCGGGTGCATTCGGGGGATCCGTCGCTTTATGGGGCCATTGCCGAGCAGATCAGGTTGTTGCGCCGCGATGGGATAGAATACGAAATCATCCCCGGCGTGCCGGCCTATGCCGCGGCGGCGGCGGCGCTGGGGCAGGAACTGACGATCCCGGAAATTGCCCAGTCGATTGTATTGACGCGGGTGTCAATGAAATCCACCAACATGCCGGCCGGGGAAACCCTGGAAAACTTTGCCCGCACCGGGGCGACGCTGGCGATCCATTTGGGAATACGCAATCTGCGAGAGATTGAGCGCCAGTTGATCCCGCATTATGGCGCCGATTGTCCGGCGGTGATTGCCTATCGTGTGAGCTGGCCGGATCAGGTGCTGATCCGGGGTACAATTTCGGACATTCGCGGCAAGGCGCGGGCGTTGAAAATCACCCGAACCGCGCTGATTCTGGTGGGGCCAGCTTTGCATGAGGTTCAGGATTTCAGGGACTCAGCGCTTTACGATCCGGCGATTCCACATGTATTGCGTCCCAAAGTGGCAACAATAACCGGCTGATTTCCCCCAAAACCCGAATATTTACGATTCACCTCAAGGGTTTGCTTGACCTGTGACGGTTGCTTGCCAGAGTGTTGAGTCTGGGTGTGGAGGAATGTGTGATGTCGGATTTTTTACCGAAAGAAGTACGTGAGGGGTTGGAGATGGCGCGCAAGGCGGCGCTGCTCAAGAAAAGCCGTTTGCGGGTGCATGTGGGTGAGCAGATTTTCCCGGTGCTGCGGTTCTGGGAAGAAGGCTTTGCGCTGGACGCTGAAAACGCCCCGCAATTGCGCGGTCTGGTCGATATTTATGACGGGGCAAAGCACCTTTATCAATGCCTGATCGTGGCATCGGAAGAAGAAAACGGCCAGATGGTCTATGACTTCAAACGCAACACAGCAGCAGTTGATAAGGCACCACTGGATTTTTACCGCGAAGAAAATGCGCCGGTGGCGCTGTTAAACTAGCGGCTCATTGCAAATCTGAAAAAGCGTTCTGCAAGCGATCAACGGCCGCATGAATAGTGGCGCGTTGTGTGCCGATGTTAAAGCGCATGCAGGTTTCACCACCTTTACCCAGAAGGGGGCCAAATGTCGGGGCGATTTTAGCCACCTTAACCACGCGGCGTTTAATTTCTTCAAAACCCATCCCGGTTCCGCCAAAATCTGCCCAAGACAGGTAGGTGCCCTGCATCGGCATCAGTGAGGCCCCGGGGATGGCGTTAATGCCATCGGCGAAAATCCGGTAATTGCCCTCAAGGTATTCAACCAGTTGGTCGGCCCAAACGGCGCCTTGTGCACAATAGGCAGCACATCCAAGTTCAACACCAAACAGGCTGGAATCTATGTTCAGGGCGATCATTGCTTGCTGGTATTTAGCATGCATTTTCGGGTCGGGTATCGTGACGCAACCGGTGCGGGTACCGGCAATATTGAAGGTTTTTGAAGCGGACGTCGTTACAATTAACTTGTCGGTGATGCCCCTGGCGATGGTATGGGTCGGGATATGTTTATGTCCGGAATAGACCAGATCCTGATGGATTTCGTCTGATACCAGAATCAGATCGTTGCGCTCGCAAAATTCGCAAAGCTCTGTAATTTCCTGCTTGCTCCAGACCCGCCCCGCTGGGTTATGGGGCGAGCAGAACAGCACCATTTTCTCAGTACCATCCAGCAGTGCCTGATAGGCGTCAAAATCCATGCGGTAAATGCCATCAACAATGGTCAGCGGCAATTCAACCACAGCGCGCCCGGCGTTTTCGATTTTATTGGAGAATTCATGGTAAACCGGGGTGAAAATGGCGATTTTGTCCCCCGGTTCCGTGAAGGTTTGAATGCCAATGGCAATACCGTTTCCCAGACCGTGGGTGGTAAAGCACCAAGCCGGATCAATTTGCCAGTCATGGCGGTTCTTCATCCACCATGCGGTGGCGTGGCTGAACTTGTCTCGTTCAGAAAAATATCCATAGTTTTCGCGCTTTAACATGTCGCGGACCCGGTTCTGCAAAAATTCACCGGCGGGGAAATCCATGTCGGCTAGCCACATGGCAAGGCCTTCCTCCGCCGATATACCATATAGTTTTTCCATGGCATCCCATTTAGCGGAATGGGCGCTGCGCCGATCAAGGGGCCTGTCGAAATTCATTGGTACGCTCCTGGTAAAATCGCGGGCACGTTACGCCAGCCAGCGACAAGTGCAAGACCCGTTGCAACGATGCGCGCCTTGGCCTACATGAACGGCCATGAGCCTGATACCAATCCTTATCCATCCTGATCCTCGCCTGAAGAAGGCGGCGCGACCCGTGGGCAGCGTCTCAAAAGAGCTGCGCAAGTTGGCGGATGACATGTTGCAAACCATGTATGAGGCACCGGGCATCGGCTTGGCAGCGCCCCAGGTGGGGGTGTTAAAGCGGATGTTTGTGATGGATTGCATCAAGGAAGAAAATGCAACACCCGAGCCGAATATCCTGATTAACCCGGAAGTTACCTGGGTGTCCGAAGACATGAACACCTATGAAGAGGGTTGCCTGTCAATCCCGGATCAATACGCGGATGTTGAACGCCCGGCAGAGGCCCGGATACGTTGGATGGATATTGATGGCAAAGTGCAGGAAGAACAGTTTGACGGGCTATGGGCCACCTGTGTGCAGCACGAAATTGACCATTTGGATGGTAAGTTGTTCATTGATTACCTGAAGCCGCTGAAGCGCCAGATGATCACCCGCAAAATGGTTAAACTGAAACGGGAGATGGCGCGGGAATGACGCGTCGGGTGATCCCCTGGCCGGATCGGCGATTGCGCAGCGCGGCGGCCGATGTGGCTGAGATCAACGATCAAATTCGCACCCTGTGGTCGGAAATGGTTGCGGTGATGGAGGCGATGCCGGGGGTGGGCCTGGCGGCCGTTCAACTGGGTGAAATGGTTCGGCTGGCTGTGGTGGATGCGTCATCCGGGCGCGGGCAGGCGGTGCTGATGGCGAACCCCGAGGTTATTGAAGCTTCGGGCAAATTGAATACCCATGAAGAAGCCAGCCCGAACCTGCCGGGAATGTCGGCCGCGATCACACGGCCAAGGGCGGTAAATGTTCGGTTTCTGAATGAAGACGGGGCCATTGAACGGCGCGACTTTGTCGGGCTTTGGGCGACCTCGGTGCAGCATCAGATTGATCATCTGAACGGTAAAATGTATTTTGACCGGCTTAGCCGGGTGAAACGGGAAATGCTGTTGAAAAAGGCCAGAAAATTAGGGGCACACACATGAGGCTGGTATTCATGGGCACGCCGGAATTTTCGGTGCCGGTGCTGGAGGCACTGGTGGATGCCGGGCATGATATTGCGGCGGTTTATTGTCAGCCGCCCCGTCCGGCGGGTCGCGGTAAAAAACCCCGCCCGGCCCCGGTTCAGAAACGGGCCGAGGCGTTGGGCCTGCCTGTTCACCACCCAAAAACCCTGCGCGATGCAGATGCACAGCAAGCGTTTGCCTTGTTGGACGCTGAAGTGGCGGTGGTTGTGGCCTATGGGCTGATCCTTCCCCAGGAAATTCTGGACGCCCCGGCGCAGGGGTGCCTGAATATCCATGCGTCGCTGTTACCGCGCTGGCGCGGGGCGGCACCGATCCACCGCGCGATCATGGCCGGGGATGCGATGACCGGGGTGTGCATCATGCAGATGGAGGCAGGGCTGGATACCGGACCGGTTCTGTTGCGGCAGGAATTGAGCATTGGGGCGGTTGAAACCACGGGTCAGCTGCACGACCGCCTGTCTGTTTTGGGGGCCGATCTGGTTATAAGGGCGCTGGCGTCGCTGGGCACATTAACGCCCCAGCCCCAGCCGGAAGACGGTATGACCTATGCCGCCAAAATTGATAAATCAGAGGCACGGGTGGACTGGAACCAACCAGCGCCAGCCGTGGATCGTCTGATCCGGGGCCTGTCACCCTTTCCCGGGGCCTGGTGCGAAATTTCCGGGGAACGGGTTAAACTGCTGGGTTCAGTCCCGGCTGCGGGATCTGGAAAACCGGGACAGGTGTTAACCGGTTTTACCGTGGCTTGTGGACAGGGTGCCGTTGAAATCACCCGCGTCCAGCGTTCCGGCAAACGACCAATGGAAGCTGCTGAATTGTTGCGAGGATTGGTCCTGCCAAAGGTTTTGGACTAAAAATTCCTGCAACATCTGCTTAAGTAAAACGAAACGAAAGGGAATTACATGCCAGTTCTTGCCATGATCATCATCGGAGCCGCTGCTGGTTTCTTTGCCACACGGATGATGAAGATAAATTCCAATGTCGTTACCACAGTGTCGATTGGTGTGCTTGGCGCGATACTGGGCAGCGGCGTGCTGCGGCTGATATTGGTTATCGGCGGCTGGATGGCTGGCTTTGTCGGGGCCGTGCTGGGCGCGATGATTTTGATCTGGCTGTGGCAAAAATATGGCCCCAAACCCTAGTGGCAGGGCGTTTTTTCGCGGAAAAAACGGCACGAAATTTTGCCAAAATTTCGAACACCCATTTTAGCTGTTGGGTTTAAACGGCGCCATGCCAGCCCGCGCCAGTTCATCCGCCTTTTCGTTTTCGGGATGCCCGGCATGGCCCTTGACCCATTCCCAGGTCACCTGATGGCGGGCATTTTCCGCGTCAATCCGCTGCCACAGGTCAGTGTTTTTCACCGGCTTTCTATTGGCGGTTTTCCAGCCATTTCGCTTCCAGCCATGCACCCAGCTGGTTACACCGTTTTTCACATAGGCACTGTCAGTGACAATAGTGATCGCAGTGGGGCGGTTCAGGGTTTCCAGCACCGAAATTGCCGCCAGTAATTCCATACGGTTATTTGTGGTGTCCGGTTCGCCGCCCATAAGTTCGCGGGTTTTGACAACCTTGTCCCCTTCACGCGCAATCAACAGCGCGCCCCAGCCGCCGGGCCCCGGATTGCCGGAACAGGCGCCGTCGGTGTAGGCAAACAGCTCAGGCATGGGCGTTGATCACGATAAAGGGTGCCGTGGCACCGTCCAGCCCGACTGAACTGCCAAGCACGAACTCGCCAGTTCTGAATCCAGCGGTTTCCAGGTGCTCCGTCAATTCCGCTTGGGTGTAATAGGTATACTTGCGCCCGATAGTGTCGCGCTTTTCCCCCGTCCCCAGTTTCATGCCAATTGTAAACAGCCCCCCCGCAAGCAGGGCGTCATGGATAGCCAAAAGAAGCCCTGGGAAATTTGATTTTGGTGCGTGTAACAAGCTGAAACTGGCCCAAATGCCCTGATACCTGTTTTTTGCGTTAAACTGTTCAAATGTTTTCACGCGTGCATTTACACCCTCATGTTTGCTCACCAGACGTACCATTTCCGGTGAGGCATCAAATGCATCTACCGTTAGCCTGTGTTGAAGCATTTCAGCGGCCGCATGCCCAGGGCCGCAGCCATAATCCAACACCCGGGCATTTTCGTCAAACGAACCGACAAAATTTGCCAACACGGTTATTTGTTCGGGGTCAACTGCCATATCCGCATATTCGGCCGCCCGCTGGCCATAGACCGACAGGGTCTCAGCATCGCTGGTCATGCTGGTTCCCGCAATATCCGCGGGGTTTTGAATGCAACATTTTCTTTGGCAACTTCAACCAGTTCGACACGGACATCATAGCGCGCCCGAAAAGCATCAATCACCTCATTCACCAGCACCTCGGGTGCGGACGCCCCGGCGGTGATGCCGATCGACTTAATTCCCTTAAGCGCGCGCCAGTCAATTTCGCCATCCCGTTGAACCAGTTGTGAATAGCGGCACCCGGCGGCGCGCCCGACCTCGACCAGTCTTTGTGAATTGGACGAATTGGGTGCCCCGATAACCAGTAGTGCGTCGATCTTTCCGGCAATGGATTTTACCGCTTGCTGGCGGTTGGTGGTGGCGTAACAGATATCTTCTTTATGGGGTCCGATGATGCTGGGAAACCGTGCCTTCAGCGCGGCCACAACTGACGCGGTATCATCGACCGACAGGGTGGTCTGGGTGATATAGGCCAGTTTATCTTCATCCCGCACATTCAGCGTCGCCACGTCGTTAGCGGTTTCCACCAGCAAAACCTCGCCCACGGGCAGTTGGCCCATTGTGCCCACGGTTTCCGGGTGGCCGGCATGGCCGATCATCACCATTTGCAAGCCGTTTTTGGAATGGCGGGCGGCTTCGATATGCACCTTGCTGACCAGTGGGCAGGTGGCGTCGACATAGACCATCTTGCGGCGTTCGGCCTTGGCTGGCACTGATTTGGCAACGCCATGGGCGGAAAAAACCACCGGTCTGTCATCCGGGCATTCATCCAGACTTTCAACAAATACCGCGCCAAGCTTTCGCAACCCGTCCACGACATATTTATTGTGAACAATTTCATGGCGCACGTAAACCGGGGCGCCCCATTTCCGGATCGCCATTTCAACAATTTTTACGGCACGATCGACACCGGCGCAAAACCCACGCGGGGCAGCCAGATACAGGGTCAGGGATGGTTTTGTCATCGTGGCAATCTGAAAAGCTAACTGTGGTTTGGGTGACAGTCCTATTGGCATACAGCTTGTTTTACCAGTCCCCAAAACCGGCGAGGATCGGCCGGGGAACCCCCCGGCCGTTACCTTTAGTCTTCCGTGCTTTCCACATCTGCCTCAGGCTCGCGCATGGGGCGGCCAACCACGTCTTTCAGGTCGTCCAGCTCAATGAAATTATCGGCCTGACGGCGCAGGTCATCTGAAATCATCGGGGGTTGTGAACGGATGGTGGACACCACCGATACGCGCACGCCCTGGCGTTGCAGGCTTTCCACCAGCGGGCGAAAATCACCGTCACCGGAGAACAGCACGATGTGATCCACATGGGGGGCCAGTTCCAGCGCATTGACCGCCAGTTCGATGTCCATGTTGCCCTTAACTTTGCGTCTGCCCTGACTGTCGACATATTCCTTGGCCGGTTTGGTGACCATGGTAAAGCCGTTGTAATTCAACCAGTCGACAAGTGGCCGGATGGGTGAATATTCTTCATTTTCCAGTAAAGCCGTATAGTAAAAAGCCCGTAACATTTTGCCGCGCCGGACGAATTCCTGACGCAGCAACTTATAGTCGATGTCAAACCCCAGCGCCTTAGCCGCGGCATAGAGATTGGCACCGTCAATGAACAGCGCTAGCCGTTCGTCGCGATAAAACATAATTTCTTCCTTTCAAAATACATTTCGCCAAGACTTCCGTGAGTGGATTGGATATAAAAAAATAGGAACTGACGAAACCGCGCGTAAAGTATTCACATAACGGAATGTTGCAAGTAGTGCCCCTACGTAACCTTGAAAAACTTGCACTAAAGGACAGGCATTTTCCGGTTCTTCTGGCGTTTGGTGCGAATTTGAATTCGTCAGCCGGGTCGCCTGCCGAAACCA
>VAPL010100068.1_pt1 | contig 19988 bp, 19 predicted proteins | sample 3395061 | NCBI WGS metagenome assembly VAPL01 (sample SAMN08290444, study PRJNA428436) | hydrothermal vent metagenome | isolation source: Deep-sea hydrothermal vent chimney 2 | place: Pacific Ocean: Juan De Fuca Ridge | depth 2182 m m | reverse complement strand
TCATAAGTGCCCGTAAAAATATAAGGGAAACGGGCTTGGACTGGGGTGCAGCCTGGTTGGAAAAGATCATAAGTGCCCGTAAAAATATAAGGGAAACGGGCACTAAAAAAGGGAGCAACTTTCGTTGCTCCCTATCACTACACACTCTCTAGGAGTTCACTACAGAGACTCTTTTAACAATAGAACCTCCGCCTAACCTTTAAGAAAGTAATAATACTTCTTAATAATTCCAACCGTAACCAACACCGAATGAAGTTTGGCCCATTGAAATATTAGCCGCACCAGCTGTACCCGGAGTAGTTGTTGTACCATTTACTGTTACTTCAGGCGCGTACATTACAAATGCTGATAACTCAGATTTGTTAGCTAATGTATAAGTCATACCAACAGTATAATGTTCTTCAATAACAGCAGGAGCAATTAAGTTAAACGCCGTTTCTTTGTTAGGGATAGGTTGATCCGCTGTACTATAACCGGCACGTAAAACCAAATCACTATTTACGTTAAACTCTGCACCAAGTTTAAGAACAGTCATATCATCCCAACCAAAACCACGACCATTACTTGCACCTAAAGCACCTGTACCTGCTCCCGAACCATTTGGATTAGAGATTGAAGCAACATCGGTATAATTAATTCGTTGAACATCAAGCAGTAAATTAAGGTCTGGTGTAGCTTGGAAAGCAAAACCTAAAGTCCAGTTAGACGGAATATCAAAATCACCACCTTCTGCAAATAATTGATTGTATTTACTAAACGCTTTCATGTCTGTTTTCATTTGATATGCAAAAGCCATATTCAAACTACTAGTCAGCTCACCTGTCCAACCAACTTTTAAGCTGTAACCTGTTGAACTATCTTTACCCTGGTCAGTTAGACCCACACGGGCACTTGCTGCTACGCCACTAGGATCTGTACATACCGCTTTAAAACCACAGAAACCACCTAAACCTGTTGCTTCAAACGTTTGATATACCAAATTAAGTGAAACACCAATCGAGTGCTTTGGGTTAATTTTAAACGTAAACGTAGGGGCAATAAAAAGCTGTTCTAAGTTAACACCGGTTCGAAAACCTGAGCCGCCAGCGTATTGTGGTATAGATTTATAGTTAGTATTCATACCACCATTACCATAAACAACAACACCGAACGTTTTAGTCGCATCAATATCCATATTCCAGGCAAACTCTGGAATTAAAAATGAACTATCACCATTACCATCGTATGAAACACCATCACTTCGTGTTACCGCAGTACGGTCTGGAACGAAATACTCAACACCAAAGTCAAAACGGTTGCCCGCTTTAGCCAGTGCCGCCGGGTTAGTTGCACCACTCATCGCATTACTTGTTATAGCAGAGCCTGCACCTGCCATACCTTTACTCGTAATACCATAACCGTGGGCAAAGTAACCATTGGTTGCCATTGCAGCCATTGGTAAAGCACTTAATGCTGTACCAACAGCGACAAGTGCTAATTTGTTTTTAAATTTAAAAGTACTCATTATGATATCCTCCTGGATAACGTTAAATTAAATAATTTTTATTATTATTATTTTATGTTTTGTTAAAAATTTCGATACTTGCTTATACTATATATATAAACATATATCGGAATCACCTGCAAATTCGAAAAATTTTGCTGCACCAGCGAACTCAGTACCATCAATTAATTCAGACTGATTGAAGTCGAAAAGGTCTACCGTCATTTGGCATGCTGTAAACTTCACTTCGGCCTCTAAACATAATTCACGTAATTCTTCTAAACTGGCAACACCTTTGGCTTTCATTTTAGATTTCATCATCATGGTCATAATGCTTTGCATACCCGGAATAGCAGTACCAATAACAGGGAACCATTTGTCCATTCCCATCGGCATCGGCATGCCAGGGTTGCCCAGTGGGCTAACCTGTACTTTCATCTTTTTCTTTAATAACTGAAGACCGTAAAAAGTAAAGAAAATTTCAACGTCATAACCTAGCGCAGCTGCCGTTGAAGCCAGAATAAAAGGAGGGTATCCCCAGTCTAATGTGCCTTTTGTGGCAATAATTGCTAATCGTTTATTACTCATAATTCATCCCGTGTAGGTTCTTTGCTGTATTTCAATAATGTGAAAGGATTTTATCGAGCTAGCAAGTGTTTTTCTGTGCGTATGCGCACTTAAGCCCGGAAAATTCACCTAAAAAGCGGATTTTGCCCTACTCGACATCAAACAATGAATTAAATATGCAAGGGAGGTGGCTGTCCATATTGAGATTCCTGACAGAATGTACCCAATTGTACCCATAGTCACATACCCTCCTTGTATTTTTTGAATAGAATCGAGCCTTAAATACAGAACTAACCGAGTATAGACTTAATTACAAAAAATACTAATATAAATTAATGAGAGAGCCACAATGAAAAATAAATTAACTGTTCGCCAAATGCTTGTATCGCTTCTGTCTTTTGCTGCACTCATATATTCAAGCCTCGTGCCCGGCATTGCGCTGAGTGCAGAAGCACATTTAAAACCTTTTATACTCGCACAAACTATCCAGTCAACCGACATGAAACAAGCCATTGCGGATACAAAGGCTAAACTGGATAAAGGTGGCTTTCAAATAGTCGGCGAATATTCACCATATAACACTTCGCATATTATTATCGTTACAAGCCCATCACTAAAACAATATGCCACACAATCTGATAACGGTGTTTACGGTGCCATTCAACGAGTAAGCGTGACGGCAGCCGGCAGTGAGATACAAATTGCGTTCACCAACCCCACCTATATGTCACATGTTTATCGTTTTAAAACCGATCTTGCCGACATTACCCAGGGACTTAAAAGCAGCTTAGGCTTTGTAAAAGAATATGGTTCGGAAGAAGGCTTAACCAAAGACGAGCTTCGCGACTACCAGTATAAATGGTTGATGCCATACTTTACTGACCGACTCGAATTAGCCGAATACGCTGACCAACAAGAAGCTATTGCAGCTGTTAACAAGGCATTAGCTAATAACAATGGCGGTGTTAGCAAAATTTACCAGGTGGATCTGGACGGTAAAGATGTCACTGTTATTGGTGTCAGCATGAAAGGAAACACTGATAACGAATGCAGTGGTGATGCTTATATTATGGATAAAATTGACTTTAAGAAAATTAAATCTTCTGGCCACCTTCCATATGAACTTATTATTAAAAGTGGCAATGTTTATGCGTTATACGCTGAATTTCGTATCGCTATTAACTTCCCGGATTTATCGATGATGGGCGACAACAGCTTTATGTCGATTATGTGTGCGCCAGATTCAATTAAAGAAGCACTCACCTTGGGTACGGGTGGAAAGCTAAGCGACTAAAACAGCGCTTTTAAAACAGACAAAGGGGGAACAATTGTATTACTCATTGCTCTCCCTTTATGATTTAAATTTACGAATATAAGCAGTTAAAAACTGCTTATAATTAAGAGGTACACCATGATTTTCAAAATATCAAAATTATCCTTAATTAAGATTTTAGTCAGTCTTGGTGCTATTATTTATTCAGCTATTTACTCAAGCGCTGTTTTGAGTGATGGCATTGATGCTCTAGCGAATGAAACTTTTTACAAACCTTTTATTCTGGCTCAAACCGTTCAGTCAACAGATACTGCGGGCATTGCTAACAAAGTAGAACAAGCCCTAAAAAAGGCTCGCTATGATGTAGTCGGCCAGTATACACCCTATGCAAACACCGAAATTCTCATTATATCCAGTCCAAAATTACGCCGCTATGCATCACAATCAGAAAATGGTGTTTACGGTGCAATTCAACGTGTAAGTATTACAACGGTTGATAATATCACCCAGCTCTCTTTTACCAACCCAACCTATATGGCGCATGTTTACCGCCTAAAAACTGATTTAGCTGATATTACACAACACCTTAAAAAAGTTTTAGGCTTTAAAAAAGAATTCGGCTCAGAAATGGGCGCAAGTAAATACAAATTACGCCACTACCAATACCAGTTTATGATGATGCCTAACTTCACTGACCGGCTTGAACTGGCCGAATACCCCGATCAAAAAACAGCTCTAAGAGCCGTACAAAAAGCTCTTAATAACAACAGCGCTGGTGTTTCTAAAATTTACCAGGTTAGTTTAAGAGGAAAAAATGAGACCGTCATAGGCGTTAAGATGACCGGCAACACCACCAGCCAATGCAGCGGCGATAAATTTGTGATGGATAATATTGATTTTCAAAAAATAAAATCTTCTGGCCACCTTCCCTATGAAATGATTATTCAAAATGGCGTGGTTTACGCGCTATTTGCAGAATTCCGTATTGCGATGAATTTCCCTGACCTGTCGATGGTGGGTAAAAACAGTTTTATGTCTATTATGTGCACGCCCGATGCTATTATAGAAGCGTTAACACTTGCCGCCGGGGGAGAAATCGACGTCTGGTAAAATAAACTCACTCAATACTATTATTCTACGGGGCAAATCTCCTTAGTGAGATTTGCCTGTGTTGCTTCCTTTCTCTACATACCTAAAAATATAAAAGTTCCAACTAAAACATTAGCAAAATTAGCGTCGCCCGTTAACTTATTAACGAGCTCAAGGACAAGGATATTGAATTGGAGGGTGCCGACTAACGGACCGTCTACTTCAGGGATGAAGCGGTCGAGCGGCCAGGGAAGGCGAATAGCACGTCCATTAGCCCGCAGCCTCCATTCCATGCCCAGCGGGGTATTAGCAAAATCACAAACGTAGGCATAGCTTCGTATTCACCAACATTTGCTACAAGCTAACGGCACAGCCCTGAAATAAAATATATAAACTAAATTCAATTTTCTCTGTCCTAAATGTACCTGAAATTTTAGCCCACAGAGCGGCTTCGATATTTTACAAAATTTCATCAATACCACTTGGATTCATAGCGACAAAACCTTATATAATCTAGTATTCGATACACCTAACACACCCTTAATAGCCATCGCAACGCATGAGGAAAAAAAGTGCCACAACAAGTCATTCAACAACTTAAAAATCACATCAATAAACATATTATTGGCCAACAACGGCTAGTTGACCGCCTGCTTATCGCACTGCTGGCTGACGGCCATTTACTGGTCGAGGGCGCGCCCGGGCTGGCCAAGACCCGTGCTATAAAAGTACTGAGTGAAGGCATTGAGGGTAACTTTCAACGCGTGCAGTTTACCCCCGACCTGCTACCCGCCGACCTGACCGGCACCGAAATTTACCGCCCCCAGGACGGCTCCTTCAAGTTTCAACAGGGACCGCTCTTTCACAACCTGGTGTTAGCCGACGAAATAAATCGTGCCCCGGCAAAAGTACAATCGGCACTACTAGAAGCCATGGCCGAACGTACTATTACCGTCGGTTCAACCACCTATACGCTACCCGAACTGTTTTTAGTAATGGCAACACAAAACCCGATTGAGCAGGAAGGCACCTACCCCTTACCCGAAGCGCAACTGGATCGATTTTTATTACATGTTTTTGTCGATTACCCAGATGTCGCAGCAGAAAAAGCTATTCTGGAATTAAACCGCAATGAAGCTAAAAGTAACACCGCGGAGTCAGTAATGCCTGACTCGCAAATGTCTCAAGCCGACTTATTTAATGCCCGCCAGCAAGTACTCGATATTTACATGGCCGACAACCTGCAAGACTATTTGCTGCATATTGTGACCACAACCCGCAAGCCCGATGCCTACGGTAAAGATTTAGCAAGCTGGGTCGAATACGGAGCCAGCCCGCGCGCCAGTATTGCACTGGATCGCTGCGCCCGTGCCCATGCCTGGTTAGCCGGACGCGACTTTGTTGCCCCCGAAGACATACAGGAAATGGCGCATGACGTTTTACGCCATCGTATTATTTTAAGCTTTGAGGCCGAAGCCGAAGGCATTAGCAAAGATAAATTTATTGATACTCTGATTTCGCGTATTGCCGTACCTTAAGCCGTTTTTGATATGAATTTAAATAATTCCTCATCGTTATCCCAACATTTATCCCAGGCGGCAGACGATATTATTAGGGTAAAGCTTGAAAGCCTGATTAAACTTAACCGGCAGGCAAACCAGTTACCGCTCAAATCAAGACGCATCCATTCGCAACTCAGTGGCAACTACACGTCGGCCTTTAAAGGCCGAGGAATGGAGTTTGATGAATCTCGCCCATACCAGCCCGGTGATGATATTCGTAGCATCGACTGGCGCGTTACCGCACGTACCGGAAAAACGCACACAAAATTATACCGTGAAGAACGCGAACGGCCAGTTTTAATCTGGCTGGATCTGCGTAAGCCGATGTTTTTTGCCAGCCAACAAATGTACAAATCGGTACTGGCAGCAAAAGCGGCGGCCTTACTCGCCTGGAGCAGCTCACAACATAGCGACCGGCTCGGTGGGCTTATTTTTTCTGAACAACAACACACCGAATTAAGACCACAGCGCGGTAAATCGGCAACCCTGCATTTTTTAAAACGCATTGCCGAACATAGCGCCTGGCAAACAAATAATACAACCGAACCTGAGTTAAATCCGACCAATAATACAGTCAACATGGCACTGGATCGCCTGCGCCGCGTAACTAAACCAGGCAGTTTAATTTTTTTAATTTCTGATTTTAGAAACATCAACCAACATACCGAATCAAGCCTGGCTAAAATGGCTAAACACAATGATTTGGTAATGATTTTTGTTAGTGACCCGCTCGAACAGCAATTGCCACCCGCAGGCTATTACAAACTAAGCAACGGCCTAAATGAATTGACGATTAACACCGCCAATAAAACAGGACGCGAGCATTATCAGCAACGTTTTACTGCCCATCAACAATACTTAAAAGATTGCTGTAAAAAGTTTGGTATTTTTTATATGACAATATCAACCCATCAACCACTGCTTAATGCTCTACAGCAAGGCCTTAATTTAAGCCGCAAAAGATAAACGTACCACTTTTTATAGAATATGAACCCACAAATTCAAAATACAACAGCACTACGTGATATTCATCTCCCTGATGCCGTATCATGGTGGCCACCGGCACCCGGTTGGTGGATTATTTTAATTGTGTTTTGCGTGGCCATTTATTTAATACCTAAATTGTATAAACGGCTTACTTACGTTCCGTTGAATAAAATCAGTCAGCAGGCTTTTGATAAAATCTGTTCTGAGTATAATCAAAACAATAATAGCCAACAGCTTATACAGTCACTATCAAAATTATTACGTCAAATAAGCATGACCTATCATGGCCGTGAAGAAGTTGCTCAACTCACTGGTGATGCCTGGGTCGAGAGCCTGAATAAACTTACTGAAAAAAAATACTTTAGCCAATCATTACGCGATGCATTAATCAACGCACCTTACAAAAAGAATATTAGCCTTGATGTGAATGCACTATTGCAAACCACTCAAAACTGGCTTAATGCATTACCCAAAAAAGCAAACAGTAAAAATGCCCACAGAAAAGTATCTAAGCTGCAGGAGGATACAGCATGATTCAGTTTTTATGGCCATGGGCGGCGGCATTACTACCGTTGCCACTACTCGCATATTTTATCTTGCCGGCAAAAAATAATTTCTCGGATGCAGCCTTGCGTGTTCCCTTTATGAATGACTTTAACGATGCCGCCAGCAACCAGGGGGCTGTTGCTAAAAAACCATTTATCTTTATTTTGTCTTTAATCGCATGGAGTCTGCTCATTCTTGCTACAACAAGACCTCAATGGTTAGGTGATTCAGTTGCCCTGCCAGTAAGTGGGCGAGACCTGATGATGGCCGTTGATCTTTCCGGCTCAATGCAAGTTGAAGATTTTAAAATTAATGGCCGCACGGTTAACCGTTTAGAAGCAACAAAATATGTCGCCAGCCAATTTATTGACCAGCGTATTGGTGACCGACTCGGCCTAATCCTTTTTGGCCGACAGGCTTATTTACAAACCCCGCTCACCTTCGATAGAAAGACAGTTAAGACTTTATTGCTCGAATCAGAGATCGGTTTGGCTGGCAAAGAAACTGCTATCGGTGATGCGATAGGTTTAGCCGTTAAACGACTGATCCGGTCTAATAGTGAACAACCAGTCGATAAAAAAGAAAACAAAGTGCTTATTCTGTTAACCGATGGCGCCAACACAGCAGGCAGTATCGAGCCTGTAAAAGCAGCCGAACTTGCTGCATTAAACGGATTAAAAATATATACCATTGGTATTGGTGCCGATGAAATGATTCGACGTTCTTTTTTTGGCAACCAGCGCATTAACCCATCAGCCGATTTAGATGAAAAAACCTTGACCGCTATTGCAGAAAAAACCGGTGGCCGTTATTTTCGTGCTCGCGATGTTGAACAATTGCAAAAAATTTATAGCTTATTGAATAAACTAGAACCAACCGAAAAAGAATCACAATATTTTCGCCCCATCAGCGCTTTATATTACTGGCCATTGTCAGGTGCTTTTATTGTCGCCTTTATGATAGCTTTAATCCGGCTAATGCCTTTTAACCTTTCACTAAATGCTGAAACTAAACAGGCTTCACAGGTTGAACCTATATAATGGAGCTTTTCAGCAACATAGTAGATTTTTTTCATGCCTTACATTTTATAAGGCCGGTCTGGTTTTATGCCATTATTCCTCTTCTACTATTGGCCATGCTTCAATTTAAAAAACAAAAATCAAGTCGTAGCTGGCAATCGATTATTGATCCTAAATTATTGCCACATTTATTAATAGGCCAATCAGGCAAACAGTCATCTCATTCCAGCCTATTGGTGTTTATTATTGGGCTGATTGCGATTACATCGCTTGCCGGACCAGCATGGGAAAAACGTCCGCAGCCTGTCTTTAAGGAACAATCTGCTTTAGTTATTGCACTGGACCTTTCCCGTTCGATGGATGCCGCCGATATAAAACCCTCTCGTCTAATCCGCGCCCGGCTCAAAATAACCGACATACTGAAACAACGGAAACTCGGCCAAACAGCTTTACTCGTTTATGCGGCCAGTGCTTATGTGGTTAGCCCCTTAACCGATGACGTTGCGACTATTACCGCCTTACTCCCCAGCCTGACGACCGACTTAATGCCTGCCCAGGGTAGCCGAACAGATCTGGCAATAAAAAAGGCCGTACAACTGCTTAAGAATGCCGGTGTTATACATGGCGATATTCTTCTGGTAACCGATGACATCAAAGCCAAAGCGAACAATGCCATTAAAGATGCCGCTAAAAATCACCGAATTTCAATTTTAGCTGTAGCAACAAAAGCTGGCGCACCCATTCCGCAGGAAGTAGGCGGTTTTGTTAAGGATCGTCGCGGTGCCATTGTTATACCTAAGCTAGCGCTGGCAGAATTACAGAGCGCAAGTCGTTTAGGCAAAGGTTATCTAAGTATTATTAACCCAGACGACGCTGATATTAATCGACTGTCTTCCTTGTTTAATAAAAACCGTTTCGAAGCTGATAAGGCTACTAAAAAATCCAGTTTGAAAACAGATAGCTGGTATGAGCAGGGGCCCTGGCTATTATTCGTTGTTATACCACTGTCTTTATTATTTTTTAGACGCGGTGTTCTTTTTATTTTTATCCTGCTGTTACTGCAACCGCCGCAACCCGTCTATGCTAATTCTTTATGGGATTCTCTATGGTCTAATTCTGATCAGCGCGCTGAAAAGTTATACCGCAATAATAAGCCAGCTGAAGCAGCTGAGCTGTTCAATGATAAACGCTGGAAAGCATCTGCGTATTACAAGGATAAGCAATACGAAAAAACGATTACTGAACTCGATACGTTAAACACCCCCAATGCACATTACAACCGAGGCAATGCCTTTGCCAAATTAGGCGATATCGACAAGGCAATTAATGAATACGATAAGACGCTTAAACTTGATCCTAAGCATGAAGACGCGGCATTTAACAAAAAATTATTACTACAGAAAAAGCAGCAATCTGATAAAAATAAAAAATCTTCATCCAAAGATAATAAAAACAGTGCAAAACAAAAAAAGGACAGTCAGTCCAAACAAGGTAAAAGTAAAAATTCTAAACAATCACAATCGAATCAACAGTCCAATAGTAATCAGAAAAAGTCTTCTAAGAAAGAGAATAATAGTAATCACTCGGATAAAGCAAACAAAGATGAAAAAACTGAGGCTTCAAAAAGTAAATCTGTAGAAAAAAAACAAGCCAATTCATCTAAAAAAGATTTTGATAAAAAGAATGCAGCTAAAGAGTCACAAAAGACCGAGTCAGAACAGGATAAAGAAAAGAAACAAGCTCAACTAATTACTAAACAATGGCTAAGACAAATCAAGGATGATCCCGGCGGATTACTTAGAAACAAATTTAAATACCAATATCAACGCCAGGATAAAAGAAAATCTGAAAAGAAAAACTGGTAACTTACTCTATAAATATGGCTTTATTATGAATCAATATTACAAACTGATAACGGCACTACTATTACTTTTATTCAGCACTGCAATCAATGCGGCCACTATAACAGCTCAGCTTGATGTTTCACCAGTGCTTATTTCTGATTCATTCCGGCTCATCTATTCAGCAGAAGGCTCGGTTGACGATGATCCTGATTTTTCCCCTATAGAAAAAAACTTTACGATATTAGGAAAGCAAACAAGTAGTAACATTAGCATGATCAACGGTGACTTCAAGCGCACCAAAAAATGGATTATTTCCTTAGCCGCTAAAAATACCGGTAAGTTTATTATCCCTGCAATTAAATTCGGCAAGGATCTGGCTCCCGAAGTTGAAATTAACGTAAAAAATACACCTGTCTCCTCAGCGAATAATCCTTCACAAGATTTTATTGTTGAGCTAGAAGCACGAAATGATTCGGCATTTTTACAGCAACAAATAATTATCACCGCCCGCCTGCTAGTTGCAAAAAATATTAGCAACTATCAGATTAGCGCGCTACGCATTGATGATAGCGATGCCATTGTTAAAACTATAGGCAAAGACAGGCAATATAAAACCTATCGCGGCTCCAAAGCCTTTATTATTGTTGAAAGGCAGTTTGCCGTCTTTCCTCAACATAAAGGTATTTTAAAAATTCAGCCCGTTGTTGCTGAAGTCAGCATTCCGTCCAATAACGCACGCGGTGGATTCTTCGATTCATTCAATAGTTTTACAACTCAAAAAAGATTCCAGAGCAATAAACTGGACATACCTGTTCGCGATATACCTGCATCATTTAAAGCTAAAAACTGGCTACCCAGCTCATCTATCAAATTAACTGAAGACTGGCCGCAAAATACAATATTTACTGCAGGTGAACCCATTACCCGCACAATTACCATTGTGGCCGATGCCTTAACCTCGGCTCAACTGCCTGAGCTTGAAGCCTCTACACTAGAAAACTTAAAGCAATACCCAGATAAACCCGTACTTGAAGATAAGCTAAGTGGCAAAGGAATATCCTCTATCCGTAAACAAAAAATTGCCTATATACCCACTAAGCCAGGCACTTATATTTTGCCTGCTATTGATATACCTTGGTGGAACACAAAAACAAATAAGATAGATATTGCACATCTTTCTAAACGAGAATTCAATGTTATAGCCGCCGCTACGTCAGAGCCCCTCGCGGCGCTACCTGAACCTATCGATTCAGCAATACAGGATTCATCCTCTACATCGACAAAAAATATTATTCACAATACAACTGGAGAAAACTTTGTTTGGCGTTGGATTAGCCTGGTGCTCTTACTGTTATGGTTTGCTACACTGCTACTTTTACTTAAACTCAAACGCTCACAGAAAAACAATACTATAAAAAATGATAGTAACGCTCAATCACTCTCAGTAAGTTTAAAATATTTAAAAATAAGCTGCGCTGCAAATAATGCCTCTGACACTAAATCGGCATTACTCAATTGGGCTGCCATTTTATTTCCAATGAGTCCACCACAAAACTTAACGTCTTTGGCAAACCTGCTGGAGTCACCTATTAGTGAAAAAATTCAGAGCTTAAATACACATTTATATGCTAACACTCACTCTAAATGGCATGCCGAAAACCTTTATGAGCTTTGCCGTAACTATAAAAATACTTCTTCAAAGCCAAATAAACCAACTAATAGTGCTAAATTGGAACCACACAATACACTTTAAGCTGTACTCGAAAATACAGGGAAGATATATACACTTATAATCAACATGTTACATACTAACCGTTAAACTTGTCATTCCCTTACTAGCCGATTTACCTAAACTAATTAGCATTTTTGCCGATATCCAAGATTACTAAACACATTACGAGTGGCTGGTTATCTTTACTTGGCAAGCTCTCTCTCATTTTCACTATCCTGTTTGTTTCCCCTGTTCATGCTGTGCAAAAATATACACCGAGTGATGTTTATGCTGGTGTTGAATATGCCGATAGAATCGTCAGCAAAATTTTATCATCTAAAAACATAAACAACTTACAAATACCCATCTCGAATGAAAAAGCACAGAAGCCTATGCACGTCTACGAACAGCAATTATCGACTCTTAATAAACTCTAAAATTATGCTATTAACCATAACCGGCCGCATCTCCAACACCAATTAAATACACCCCAACGGATGTTTATCAACTACTTTTTGAGCTTATATATAAAATAAACAGCTTAAACGGCACAGATAAAGTTAGCTCAAGCGAAGTTTATGCATATATTTTTCGTGCCAAAGAAGACCTTCAATTTAGCTTATTAACACTACCGAAGCGACTTGATGTTTGAAGCACGTAAGATGATCAATATATTAAGAGCGAATAATAAACTTTCAAAAAAAGTGGAAATATTGCTGAGCAAACAAATTTAAACGTGAATATATTATTGATTAATAAAGATAATAACTAAGCAACATAATGGTCAATCAACAAAAAACTAAACAACAGCATTAGATACACAATCGAATATCCAAACGTTTTCATTGGCATGCCTGTCAACTTTGGATCCTGCATTTTTATCGCATAGTATAAAAATATTCCACCCAAAATAGCGGAAGCCGTTAGGTATACAAGGCCGCTCATTTTGGACAAGAATGGTAGTGCTGTAACGATTAGTAATAGAACAGTATAAAGTAATACTTGCAGGCGGGTAAATTTAACCCCATGTGTTACAGGTAACATTGGAATATCTACTTTTGCATATTCATCTTTCCTAGCAATAGCCAGCGCCCAGAAATGTGGTGGCGTCCATACAAATATAATTAAAAATAAAATCAATGCATCGACTGTCACATCATTTGTCACTGCCGCCCAGCCAAGGACGGGGGGAGCAGCACCTGCTGCACCACCAATAACAATATTTTGTGGTGTTGCATGCTTTAAATAAATCGTATAAACAAAAGCATAACCAATCAAGGATAAAAAGGTTAGCCCGGCGGTTAATGGATTAACCAATAATATAAGCATTGCCATTGCAACTATGCCAATAACAGCCGCAAATATTAGTGCCTGTTTCCGGGTAATACCACCTGTAATAAGTGGGCGAGCTTCCGTTCGCTTCATTTGTGCATCAAATTTCTGTTCAACAATCTGGTTTATAGCGGCTGCGGAGGCAGCAGCAAGACCAATACCGAGTGTGCCGAAAATTGTTTCTATTAGAGGCAAGTCCTGCGGCATAGGTACCGCCATAAACATACCAATAACGGCAGTAAAAATAATAAGCATGACAACGCGTGGTTTGCAAAGCTCATAATAATCGTTAAATGTTGCTGTTGTCATAATCTGAAACCGGTTTTATGCTAGTCGTTAATTAAATTCGAGAAGGTGGACTGACAGTATGGTTAAGCGTAACCAGTGTCAACAATAGTAATGCGCCAACGCCATTATGCGCAACAGCAACAAGCAATGGCAGTGATAATAAAACATTGGCAATGCCTAATGATATTTGAGCGATAAGCAAAAAAAGTAAAATACGACCGAGCCGGTTAAGCATGGCCACATCACTACCAAAAACAAGTTTAAGGCCTAACCAACCTATAAATAGGAAGGTAATTAATGCGCCTATCCTGTGCACAAAATGAATAGTCATACGTGCCGTATTATCCAGTACGCCACCTTCAAAATTAATTTCTGTACCACGCCACAAATCAAAAGCTTCTGCAAAATCGGTGGGGGGCATCAAATAACCCTGACAAGTTGGAAAATCAGCGCAGACCAGGGCAGCATAATTTGCACTTGTCCATCCACCTAACATTATTTGAAAGGCAACGATAATTAAACCGATAGTTGCAATACCTGTAAAAGGTTTTAATTGTGTTGGGTAGGATGAATGTGGCAAAAACATTTTACTCTGTCGCAGGCTTAACCACCAAAGTAATGACAATGTTGTCATCCCACCAATTAAATGCGACATCACGATAGTGGGGTTAAGCTTAATGGTTACGGTCCACATCCCCAGTAACCCCTGGAATATAACCAGCCCAACTAAAAATAATGGTAGACGATATTGCTGCCCCGGAATTCTTTTATTCTTCCAACCAATAAAAGCGAGTGCAATAATAAGTAAACCTAGGGTACTGGCAAAATAACGGTGAATCATTTCTTTCCAGGCCTTATGGGCTTCGACAGGACGATCTGGATAGGCCTCATTTGCCGCAGCCACATGATGGTCGGCCTCGGGAACCGTAAAATGACCATAACAACCTGGCCAGTCAGGACAACCCAGGCCCGCATCCGATAAGCGAACATAAGCACCAAGCACAACAACAAAAAGTGCCAGTGCTGTTGCCACAAGAGCGATTCGACGAAAATATATTTGCTGCATTTTGCTTACCTATTTCTAATAAGACTTATCAATTCAGGCACATTTTTAGTTGGCCATTTTTAATAAAGCCGGTTGCTCCTTCCATGAATTTACACTTAACCCATTTGTGATGCTTTTAATAAACGTGCCAGATCTTTTGCGATATCGGCTGCGCGGGCATCAAAGTCATAGTACATCATTAAATTCCCAATCGGGTCGACGATGTAAATTCTATTCGACTGACCCACTGCAACTTGGTCATCTAAGTAAAACTGAGAAATAATATTTTCAGTCTGTGCTTTAGAGCCGTTAACAATTGCTAAACCAGGGTGATATTCTTTAACTTCTTTCATAAACTGGTCAGATTGCCTATCTAGCATTACGTATAGTCGGTTTATTCGTGTGAACTCGCCACCCTGTGCAAGTCGGGTTTGACGCATAACAACTAACTGACGTTTGCATTTATCGTCACATTCCCCTGCTCCGATATAAACCATTAACCACAAATGTTCCTGATTGACTAATTTATAGGGGCTTTTATCTGCAACATACTGCAGCTCAATGTTTTTTAACTCTTTTGCCGGACGAACTAAATTGCCACGATTTTTGGTTTTATAAGAATCAGCTGAGTTGGTATTGAAAATATAAACGGCAGCAAGTATTGGTGCAACAAACATCAGGAATAGCAAAATCATTGTTATTTTGTTTTTACGGATCTGTGCTTCGTCTGGCAATGATGTTGATTGATTGTTGTCTGTCATAAAATAATTCCACTGCTTAAACAGCTTTCTCCCGATTATATTTAATACTCGATTTTAAAAATAGTAATACCACAACCAATGCCATCGTAAACCACTGCGCTGCATAACTCTGACTCTTCTGCGGCGATGAAGTAACAACCTTCCAATCACGCACAAACCCCGTTTTGTTTTTTGGCTCTAAACGCAAAACAAACGGATAAACATCCCTATTCAATATTTCAGCTACTGCGACAAAATCAATATTTTGTACAATCACAGGGAAGTTCTGAGGCTTGATTTTACCATTTTCTACCGAAAAAAAGTTCTTAGATGGCACATATACCGTACCTTTTAGACTTATTTTTTCCGGGCTGGTCGAGAATTCTGGCAATTCAGTCCGATATTGTTTTGCTTTTATCCAGCCACGATTCACTAAAATAACATTTTTTGAGTTTTCGACCAAAAATGGGGTCACCACGTAAAAACCTACTTTTGATTGGTGCACCCGATTGTCAATTAAAAAGCTGTGAGCAGTATCATAACGTCCTGATACCTGCAATTGAGCGTACTGAATATCAGCAGCCTGCATATTAGCCACGCTATCGGAAGCCGTTAGATGCATAGCGGATTGATTTGCTCTTGCCTCGTATCGCGCAAGTGTCTGTTGCTTAATCTCGGCTCGATCTAGCTGCCAGAAACCCAGCGACATCAAGATTGGCAATACTATCGCTGTTGCAACTACCGGAGCTAATTTAATTTTGAAATGTAGTGCCATAATAATCACGACTGAGTTAAAATTAGTATATTCGTTAATGTTTTAGTTGCTCGATAGCAACCGTGAGGTTATATAATGATTGTTAAAAGTTTAATTGTACTGGTTTTTTTCTTCATTGTATTTAGCCTGTTTTTTGCACTATATACAATGGGCAAAGACAAGAGTAAAACAAGTCGTACGGTTAAAGCATTAACCGTACGAATCGCAAGTTCAATTGTCTTACTTATATTTTTACTTATAATGTATAAGCTTGGATATATATCCCCACAACGAATATAAAGCTTAGTCAAACCATAAATTGCTGATCGTTAGCAATTATTCATACTAAATCACAACTAAAAATTAATCTTAACTCACGAAAAAGGCGGAGCAAGCTCCGCCTTTTTCCGTGGCAAATCAGCCCTTTGTTATATCAACCAATATACAAAGATAAATAAACCCAACCAAACCACATCAACAAAATGCCAGTACCAGGCAGCAGCTTCGAAAGCGAAGTGATGCTCGGCTGTAAAATGACCTTTCATTGCACGGATTAACATAACAAGTAACATTGTGGCGCCAACAAATACATGGAAACCATGGAAACCTGTTAACATAAAGAAGGTTGTGCCGTATGCACCAGTCGTTAACTTAAGATTTAATTCACTATAAGCATGACCATATTCATAAATTTGAAAACTTAAGAACAATACACCTAACGCAACCGTGACAAACAATCCTAATACCAACTGCGTATTTTTACCTGCTTTTAATGCATGATGTGCCCAGGTTAACGTAACACCTGATGTTAACAGGATAATGGTATTCCATAATGGCAAGCCTGTTGCAGGCATTGGTTCATAGTCACCACCGACATTGCCGGGACCATTTGTTGGCCACACCGCATCGAAACCATTGTGTAAAATCTCACCGGTTAATGCATTATTACCTGCGCCGCCTAACCAGGGCACCGAGAAATTGCGCATATAGTAAAGTGCGCCAAAGAATGCGGCAAAGAACATAACTTCTGACAGGATAAACCACATCATTCCCATACGAAAAGATGTATCCACCTGCGCGTCATATTTACCAGCCATGCTTTCTTTAATAACAGTACCGAACCAACCGAACAGCATAAAAATAACAATCGCTAAACCAATATACGATATGGTCATGTTACCTAGTGAGCCATCGACCTGATTAGTTAATGCAATCGCAAAACCACCCGTGGCCAGAAATAAACCAATCGAACCAACCAAAGGCCAGTAACTTGGCTCCGGAAGATAATAGCTGCCTTGTGCATCGTGTGACATAACTACCCCTCTTTCTCTTTATAATTAAATTATTTTAATGCTACTGGCTGTGTATCAAAAAACGTATACGACAACGTAATAGTATTAATACTTTTTGGTAAGGCCGGATTAACCATAAACTTTAATGGCATTTGTCGTGCTTCACCTTTTTTGAATGTTTGCTGCGTAAAACAGAAACATTCTATTTTTGTAAAATATTTTGCAGCATTACCCGGTAATATTCTAGGTACTGCCTGAGCGATAATATCTCGCCCTGTTAAATTCTTTGCATAAAAATCAACTGTATTCATAATACCTGGATGAACAATTATTTCTTTTTGCAGAGCCTTAAACTCCCATTTCATCCCACCATTTAAAACCGTAATAAACTCGACTTTAATATTTCGTGTTAAGTCTTTGTGCGCAGCCATTTCCTTAACAACTTGCTCTTGCGCCTTTGGGTCATATTTGCCAGATTCAATATCAGCAAAACGTCCTATACCCAAAACCTGACAAACAACATCATATAAAGGAACCAGGGCATAACCAAAACCAAACATTGCTACTACAACAATTAAAAGTTTCCATACTGTTTTGTTATTATTTGCTTTTGCCTGCTTAGCTGTTTCAGTTTTCATCTTATCCTCGAATGAATAACCAGGCGTAAAATACAACAACCACAATCACTAAAATCGTGACTGTTTTACGTACACCTTTCTTCTGTTCTTCATTCATACTGCTTAATGTCTCTTACTTAAATTTTAGTATCTCTTTCCTGTTACAAGTTAGAGATACTTAATATTCCTTATCGCAACAACTTAGTAGCACTTATGCAGCACTTGTCACTATGACAAGCGCTGCCGGTGGTATTACTTAATTGTTGGTGGTGTTACATGCGTATGGTAAGGCGCTGGAGATGGTATTTCCCACTCAAGACCTTTTGCATCTTCCCAAACTTCGTCAGACACTTTATCGCCACCTTTAACACATTTAATAATGATATAAAGGAATAACAACTGTGTGCCACCAAAGATAAAGGCACCGATTGATGAAATTTGATTGAACTCCGCAAACTGTAAAGCATAGTCAGGAATACGACGAGGCATACCGGCCAGACCTAAGAAATGTTGTGGGAAGAACAAAATATTCACCGAAATAGTCGATACCCAGAAATGCCACTTAGCAAGCGTGATATCAAACATATTACCTGTCCATTTAGGCATCCAGTAGTAAACACCAGCAATAATCGCAAACAAGGCACCTGTTACCAGTACGTAATGGAAATGAGCTACAACGAAATAAGTATCGTGGTATTGGAAGTCAACGGGAACAACACCCAACATCAAGCCAGTGAAACCACCTATTGTGAATAAGAATACAAATGCGATAGCCCATAACATTGGCACTTCAAATGTCATCGAACCTTTCCACATAGTGGCCGTCCAGTTAAAGACTTTAACCGCTGTTGGTACTGCAATCATAACGGTTGCATACATAAAGTAGAGTTCACCCGCTGCTGGCATACCGACAGTAAACATATGGTGAGCCCATACGATAAACGACAGGAATGCAATTGCCGCTGTTGCATACACCATTGATGCGTAACCGAATAAAGGCTTACGTGCAAAGGTCGGAATGATTTGCGAAACAATACCGAATGCAGGAAGAATCATTATATAAACTTCAGGATGACCGAAGAACCAGAATACATGCTGGAACAACACTGGGTCACCACCACCGGCTGCATCAAAGAAGCTGGTACCGAAGTATTTATCAGTCAACATCATGGTTACCGCACCGGCCAATACTGGCATTACTGCAATCAGTAAGAAGGCTGTAATTAACCATGTCCATACGAATAATGGCATTTTCATTAATGTCATACCTGGCGCACGCATGTTCAGAATCGTTGCGATGATATTGATCGAGCCCATGATGGATGAGAATCCTAACAAATGCACAGCGAAGATAAAGAACGCTAGCTTGTCGTATTGACCAGACAATGGCTCATAGAAAGTCCAACCAAAGGCTGGGCCTTGCCCTGCCATAAAGTCACCACCGATAAACATAGGTGCAACTAATAAGGTTGCTGCAAATGGAAGAATCCAGAAGCTCCAGTTGTTCATACGTGGTAACGCCATATCGGGTGCACCAATCATAAGAGGTACTTGCCAGTTAGCAAAACCTACCATTGCTGGCATGATGGCACCGAATACCATGATTAAACCGTGTAAGGTTGTCATCATGTTGAAGAAGTTAGGATTAACAACTTGCATACCGGGTTGGAATAATTCGGCACGAATAACCATGGCCATTGCACCACCGACGAATAACATGGTGAATGCAAAGATCAGATACATTGTACCGATGTCTTTATGATTGGTTGTAAACAACCAGCGTTTAATACCTGTAGGATGATCGCTCATTTTTTAATCTCCCAATTAACGCGCAGCTTT
>VAPL010397734.1_pt1 | contig 20004 bp, 16 predicted proteins | sample 3395061 | NCBI WGS metagenome assembly VAPL01 (sample SAMN08290444, study PRJNA428436) | hydrothermal vent metagenome | isolation source: Deep-sea hydrothermal vent chimney 2 | place: Pacific Ocean: Juan De Fuca Ridge | depth 2182 m m | reverse complement strand
ATGTGTTAAATGTTTCATGGCTTGTCCCCCTTAAAATAGGTAGGTCAGGCGGCAGTGAAATCAATCATGCCTATGCCTGTGGCCGAACAAATGTCCTCCGAGTATCAAAAAAAGGAGGACGCATTCCCTTATGTTAGTTAGCGGCGTTTTCTGAGGAAATCTTGAGTGCGGCTGGAGAGCATCACCATTTTATATTTTATGGGTATAGAGCAAAATATCAGTTATTGAGTGGTTTTTTTGCGTGGCTTACAAATCGCTTATACGTTGAAACTGTTCATTAAGATTATGAATTTCCTGACGGAGTGTGATACTGCGAGTTTTTTCTTTTTCAACCACAGAGGCTGGTGCCTTGGCTACGAAACGTTCATTAGAGAGTTTGTTATCAATCTTTGTTAAATCTGCTTTTCTTTTTGAAATTTCTTTTTCAAGTCGGGCGATTTCAGCGTCTTTATCTATGAAATTCGCCAATGGAATGAGCAGTTTCATTTCCCCGACTAACGAAGTAGCCGCTTCCGGTGCGTCATCGTCATTGTTGAGCCAGGTAATGGATTCCAATTTTGCCAGCGCAGTGACAAGGTGGGTATTTGCGTTAAGGCGTGTTTCGTCATTGGCGCTCCCATGACTTAAAAGCACGGGAAGCGGTTTGTTCGGAGGGATATTCATTTCACCCCGAATTTTTCTGACGCCCAGGATGAAAGTTTGTACCCATTCCAGGTCAGCAACGGCATCTTGGTCTACTTTGTTGTTATCTGCAATGGGGTAGTTTTGCATCATGATGGTCTTGCCTTGTATTTTTATCAGCGGTGCTACGCGCTGCCAGATGTCTTCCGTGATAAACGGAATGATCGGATGAGCCAAACGTAAAACGGTTTCAAGTACGCTGACCAAAGTCAACCTGGCTCCATTTTGAATAGCCATCGAGCTGTTTGTCGAAGTCAGAGCTGGTTTCACTAATTCAAGATACCAGTCACAATATTCGTTCCAGGTGAATTCATAGAGTTCATTGGCGGCAAGATCAAATCGATAACTGTCCAGATGACGATTCACATTGTGGATTGTGGTTTGTAGCCGGGACATAATCCAGCGATCAGCCAGGCCATATTCAAGATGAGTCAAGTCAATGTTTTCATTTTCACAGTTCATTAACACATAACGAGCCGCATTCCACAGCTTGTTGCAAAAATTTCGATAGCCTTCTATGCGTCCCATATCAAAGCGAATATCTCGCCCGGTCGAGGCCAGAGCGGCAAAGGTAAAGCGCAATGCATCGGTACCAAATGCCGGTATGCCGTCTGGAAATTGCTGGCGTGTTTCTTTTTCGATGCGCTCTGCCATTTTGGGTTGCATCAGACCGGAAGCTCGTTTTTTGATTAACGTTTCGAGGTCGATCCCATCTATCAGGTCGATGGGATCAAGAACATTGCCCTTTGATTTGGACATTTTTTGTCCCTGGGCATCGCGCACCAAACCATGGATATAAATTTCTTTAAACGGAATTTCTCCCGTAAATTTAAGCCCCATCATAATCATTCTCGCCACCCAGAAAAAAATGATATCAAAGCCGGTGACTAAAACACTCGTTGGGTAGAAGGTTGTTAATTCATCTGTTTTATCAGGCCAGCCTAATGTAGAAAATGGCCACAGCGCAGAGGAAAACCAGGTATCAAGCACATCAGGATCCTGAGTCAGCACAACCTGAGGATCGAGATTATGTTGTGTCCGAATTTCAGCCTCATTACGGCCAACATAAATTTTTCCAGTCTCGTCATACCAGGCCGGAATACGATGCCCCCACCAGATTTGGCGGCTAATACACCAGTCCTCAATATTGCGCATCCACTCATAATAGGTATTAGACCAATTTTCAGGAACAAATTTAATTTTTCCTGATTCCACGGCTTGAATTGCAGGTTCGGCCAACGGGCCTGCTTTAACATACCATTGATCCGTTAGTAGCGGTTCAATCACCGCATGTGAGCGATCACCACGCGGCACCATCAGGCGATGATTTTCAATTTTTTCAAGCAAGCCTGCTTGCTCTAAATCGGCCACTATTTTTTTTCGTGCAGCAAAACGATCCAGACCTTGATAGGATTTAGGGATGAGCTCGACCGTAAACAGAGGGGAGGAGTTCAGTTCATTGTGTTGTTGTCCATCGTCTTGAGGCGACTGCTTGATGCTGGCATCAATAGTGAAAATATTGATTAAACCATGGAATGGCAAGGCTTGAAGTGCAGGTGTGGTATTGTGCCGTTGCCATACCTGATAATCGTTATTGTCGTGAGCCGGTGTTATTTTTACACAGCCTGTGCCAAACTCCGGGTCAACATACTCGTCAGCAATGATGGGAATATTACGACCAGCAAGCGGTAGTCTCAGCATTTTTCCGACCAGATGGCGATATCGTTCGTCATCAGGATGTACCGCTACAGCGGCATCACCAAGCAGCGTTTCAGGGCGGGTGGTGGCAACAATAACATGACCGTCATCATCCGCTAATGGGTAGCGCATATGCCACATTGAACCGTTTTCTTCCTTTGAAATCACTTCCAGGTCTGACACGGCCGTATGTAAAACAGGATCCCAGTTAACCAGCCGTTTGCCGCGATAGATCAGCCCTTCGTTGTAGAGCTGGATAAAAACGTCCTGTACTGATTCTGATAAGCCATCATCCAGAGTGAAACGTTCTCGTGACCAATCCAGAGAGCTGCCCATGCGCCGCAACTGATTATTGATAGTGCCGCCAGATTCCTCTTTCCATTGCCAGGTGCGTTCAACAAATTTTTCACGACCCAAGTCGTGTCGTGTCAAGTTTTCAGAGGCCAGTTGTCGTTCCACAACCATTTGTGTAGCAATGCCCGCGTGGTCGCTGCCGGCTTGCCATAGCGTGTTTTCACCTTTCATGCGATGAAAGCGAATCAACGTATCGACGATGCTGTTTTGGAAAGCGTGCCCCATATGTAAACTACCCGTCACATTGGGAGGGGGAATCATAATGCAATAGGGAGGTGCATCTCCTCCTCTGGGCTTGAAGTAATGGTTTTTTTCCCAGGTTTGATACCAGGTTGATTCAATTTCAGATGGATTATAGGTTTTTTCCATATTAATTTTGGTTTGCTCAGTTTAACGGTAAAGTGTTTAAGGCCTTATTGTACACGGCCTTTATTTTTTCTTTTGATGTTTACGGTATCTTTGATTGTTCATAAATTTTGTTTGTCAAATTGACATTTCATGTGAGGATACCGCATATTTTTGTTTTCGATAGTAACGGTAGCGCTTTCTACTGAGCTGTTTGTGTGACTCGGTGTTGTAAACAATTTCGGCAATACGAGAAAATTGAGTGTGCGCTAAAGGAACATTTGTTGCCATGTTAATTAACACGTCATGGGCGGTGGCCGGAATATCTGCGTGGCCCAGGGTTATTTTTACCTTGTCGTCTTCTGTCGTGTGGTGAGCAAGAACGTGTGGCAAAAAACTGCCTGGGCTGAATGTCCAGAGCAGATCATCTAATCGCGACGTTGCACTTTGATTATCGGTATGGATATAAATAAAGTGTTTTTGGCGAAAAACTTTTTCTGTCAAACGACAAACAAAGTGCTCACCCTCTCGTGCTTCAGAAATATTTAATAAGTAAAAATCGACTTGCATAATCGTGTTGTTAACTTTTCTTTTTCCCGGCTCGACCCAGAATATATTGCATCAAGAGCGAAACCGGTCGCCCCGTCGCACCTTTTGCTTCGCCCGATTTCCAGGCCGTACCAGCGATATCGAGGTGAGCCCAATGATATTTTTTAGTAAATCGTGACAAAAAACAAGCTGCGGTTATGGTACCGCCTTCGCGTCCACCAATATTAGCCATATCCGCAAAATTACTTTTTAGTTGATCTTGATATTCGTCCCATAAAGGCAGTTCCCAAACGCGATCTCCCGTGATTTTACTGGCACTGTTTAAATCATTGACCAGGGGCGGATGGTTGCTCAGCAGACCATTTGCATGCCGTCCCAGGGCGACAATCACGGCACCAGTTAAGGTGGCAACATCAATCACTACGGCAGGATCAAATTTTTCAGCGTAACTCAGTGCATCGCATAAGACGAGCCGACCTTCTGCATCAGTATTTAATATTTCAATAGTCTGTCCTGACATGCTAGTCACAATATCGCCGGGCTTAGAAGCCAAGCCATCGGGTAAATTTTCGGAAGCCGGAACAATCGCGACCACATTCACGGGTAAATTAAGCATGGAAACCGCCGCCATGGCACCCATAACGGCGGCGGCACCACACATGTCATATTTCATTTCATCCATTTTTCCACCCGGTTTAAGCGAAATTCCACCGGAGTCAAAAGTAATGCCTTTCCCTACCAAAACAATAGGTTTGGCTGTTTTAGCGCCGCCCCGGTAGTCTAATGTGATGAGTTTAGCCGCTTGTCGGCTACCCTGGCTAACACTGAGCAAGGCTCCCATGCCCAGTTTTTTCATGTCGGCTTCTTCTAAAATTTCGACCTTCATTGCCCGGTTTTTTTTTGCCATGCTTTTTGCCTGGTCAGCCAAGTAGCTGGGGGTACAGATATTACCGGGTAAATTACCCAGTGTTTTGGCCAAATCAACACCTGCAGCAATGGCACTCCCCTCCAGAGTTGCTTTTTCTGCTTTGGTCAAATCCCGTCGCGAGGGTACGGTGAGTATGAATTTACGTAAGGATCGCTTGTTTTTTGTTTTAGTACTTTTGAGCTGATCGAATTGATAGGTCATATCCGCAGTAACTTCAACCGCTTGGCGTACCTTCCAGTGCATATCCCGGCCTTTAATATTAAGCTCGGAGAGATAACAAACCGCTTCTGTTACGCTTGTATTTTTCAATCTCATCACCGTTTGTTGGATTATTTTACGGTATGAGTTGTCGTCGAGTTCTCGTTCTTTACCACAGCCAAGCAATAAAATTCGATCAGCCAAGGTTCCAGGGACATTATAAAGTAGTAGGGATTGGCCAATGGCTCCTTCCATATCACCGCGACGCAGAATATTGCTGAGATGACCTTCTGAGGCCGCATCGATACGCTCGGCAACTGCCGTCAGTTTGCGGGACTGGAAAATACCAACAACGATACAGGCCGATCTTTGCTTTTCTGGTAACCCACTTTTTACGATAAAATCCATCATGACCCTTCCCTGAAAAAATGTTATTAGTGCGCCGCCTAAAAGCGTTCTTTTATATCATTCTTAGGGATAGACGCGCAATCACTTCCTTTGCTTCGCCTCCCGGCCTTGTCTCCTATGTTGCATACCTCCTCCATACCCTCTCCTAGTCAGGTTTTAAGATCAAACCACCGCCATTTTATCCTGATTAATTTGTGGCGACGCATCTCTACGTTGTAACGCCTTGACCTGCACCACCACAAACGCACACTTTAGCTCGTCCAACTGCGGATTCTAAGATGAGAGACATTAAATCGATGTCCATACCTGAGATTGAAAATGGATATCCTGACGGCACGACACCATTAGACCCAGATGAATTGAAAGGACTTAAATTTAAGCATGTGACAAAAAAAGTGTACTTGAAGTGAACGTCGCTCAAGCGATCACTATTATACAATTCAGGTGTAACCGATAAAAACAAAAACTTCAATCAATGGGCACCGGGAACATTTACAATAAAATAATCAAATCGATCATGACATGTCATTTTTGTCAGCCTCCTATAAAGATACCGTCAAAAATGGCATATACAGACTAGCGTGCGGATAACAACCATTCCAACCCAAGAAAGAATTATTTTTATAAATCATAAGAATAGAGTTATTTTTAACCCATTCAGCTTATTTGGCGCAAATAATGCTGCTACCCGCATAATGAGAAAATTCGCTTTACAATAGCTCAAAAACACAAGGACAAACCTGATGATTTTAAGGCAATTGTTTGATTACGACACCTGGACCTATAGCTATCTTGTTGCAGATCCAGAGAGTAAAGAAGCCGTATTCATCGATCCGGTACTGACTCAAATTGACCGGGATCTGAGCTTGCTTTCTGAGCTGAAACTGGATTTAAAATATACGCTGGATACCCATGTTCATGCCGACCATGTCACTGCAAGCGGTCATTTACGTGAAAAAACGGCGTGTAAAACAGGCGTCGCCAAAAAAAATGGCGTGGCATGTGCCGATTTAGCATTAGAAGAGGGTGAGACATTAACTCTGGGTAAACTTTCCATTCATGTGCTTGAAACACCAGGGCATACTCCGGGTTGTTTGAGTTTTAAAATAGGTCACTCTATTTTTACCGGTGACGCTCTGTTTATTCGCGGTTGCGGTAGGACTGACTTCCAACAAGGCAATGCCGGACAGCTCTACGACTCAATTCAAAACAAACTATTTACCTTACCGGAGAATACAACCGTTTACCCAGGACACGATTATCAAGGCCGAACCACCTCGACAATAGGTGAAGAAAAAAGCCATAACCCAAGACTACAGCTCACTCGAAGTCAGTTTATCGAATTTATGCAAACATTAAATTTAGCCAATCCCAAACTGATAATGGAAGCCGTTCCGAGCAACCAATCCTGTGGAAAAGAACTATCCTAATCGAGGCACAACAAGGTGACATTACTTCTTTGGCCAACCGCGCTTGGCATAGGAATCATACTAGGTATGTTTGGTGCTGGCGGTGGAATGGTCACCGTTCCGGCGTTGATTTATTTTGCTGACATGCCGGTAAAACAAGCCATAGGGATGAGCCTATGGATCGTCACCTTAGTCTCTTGTGTCGCCTTAGTTCATCAACGAGTATGGAGACATTTACAATGGAAACTGGTCATCACATTGGGGCTATCAGGTATTGCAGGTAGCGTTTCAGGCTCGATATTAGCTCAATATCTTCCTGAACAACTACAACTGGGGCTATTTACTGCTTTAATTTTTGCGGTAACATGGTGGGTCAGTAAAATAAAGCTAGCTGATCGTATTGGTCTTTATCGTTTTGTGCCCGCAACGTTCACCGGATTTGCAATCGGAATTTTAACCGGAGTCTTCGGTGTCGGAGGGGGGTTTTTACTCGTACCTGCGTTGATTTATCTGGGTATCAGCCACTTTCCAGTAGCCGTTGCCCATTCCCTGGTATTAATCGCGCTGAACGCCCTTGCAGGGGGCATCAGCTACCTCGGTCAAATTGAAATTCCAATATTTGAAACGTTTATTTTTGCTTTGGTTGCTTCAATGGGTACCGTGATAGGTACCTATTTATTGAAAAAAATTTCGGGGCAATATTTACAAAAAAGCTTTAGTTTTATTTTGGTTTTAATGGGCATATTTATGGGCTGGCGTACCCTGACCATGTAAAAGGACTAAGAGGCTGTCCGAAAACACGATCAGGGTAACGCTCTTTAACGAAGAGGGTATTATGCAAGATTCAAAACATCATAAAGTCGTCATCATTGGCGGGGGAACCGGAGGTATTGCTGTTGCAGCTCACCTAGCAAAGGAAGCAGAAAAACTGGATATTGCCATTATAGAACCGGCTGAAACACATTATTATCAACCCGGCTGGACTTTTGTGGGCGCAGGAATTTATTCGGCGGAAAAAACAGCCCGGCCAATGAAAAAGGTCGTGCCACGTGGCGTCAAATGGATCAAGGAAAGCGTGTCAGAAATAGCGCCAGAAGAAAATCAACTCACTATGAACTCCAGTCAAATCGTGACCTACGATTACTTGGTGGTTGCCGCAGGAATTAAAATAAATTGGAACAAAATACCGGGATTAAAAGAATCATTGGGTCAGAATGGAATCGTCAGTAACTACGACTACAACATCGCCCCCCTAACCTGGAAAGCCATTAAAGAATTTCAAGGGGGAACTGCAATTTTCACACAACCTCCACCGCCTTTCAAATGCCCTGGAGCGGCACAAAAAATACTTTATCTTGCCGATGATGCCTTTAGAAAAAACAAGGTTCGCGACAAAACAAATATGATTTTTTGTTCTGCGGCTCCAGGAATTTTTCCTGTAAAAAAATACGCAGATGAACTCAATCGTGTCATCGAAAGAAAAGGTTTGGAGATGAACTACCAAACCAACTTGATTGCCCTGCATCCCGACAAAAAAGAAGCCATTTTTGCAGCAGGAAACGAAGAAAAAATCATCCGTTACGATATCATTCACGTTACGCCACCCATGGCAGCTCCCGACTTTATTAAAACCAGCCCGATTAGCGACGAAGCAGGTTGGGTCGATGTTGATTTACATACCTTGCAACACAAAAAGTACAAAAACATCTTCGGACTAGGAGATTGCACTAATACCCCCAACTCCAAAACAGCCGCCGCGATCCGTAGTCAAACACCCGTTGTAACCAGCAATTTACTTGCGACGATGAACGAGCAAACTGGAAAAGCAGCATATGATGGTTATGCCTCATGTCCACTGGTCACAGGTTACGGAAAATTGGTACTCGCCGAATTTGATTATAACCTTCGCCCAAAGGAAACCTTCCCTTTTGACCAAGGTCGAGAACGGCGCAGTATGTACTATTTTAAAAAATATATTTTACCTAAGTTTTATTGGGACGTATTACTAAAAGGGGGTGACCTCAGCCTAAGCGGAAGTTAATATTGATATAAAATATACCCATGGCGTTTGAAGTCTAGGTATTGAGTGTGCGTCCTATTTATTTTTTGGAAAAAATTCCGCGCCCTCGGTTTTGTCTCCTGAGTGCCTTTGCTCGGCTCTTTTGGCGCTATCTCGGATTGTTTTCCCAACTAATCCCTAGCTCCATCCATGCAATCGTGCTCACGCTCATTACCTATTCTTTTCACAGGAAGCTATCCGGAAATATTACAAACGAATCGCGAAACTAAAAAGCGTTTTGAACATCAGGAGTGCCACCGAATGCTTACTTCCGTTACATCTATATGGGTATCAGGCATCGTTTTTGCTGTAATTCATAGTCTGTTGGCGCAGAACAGATGCAAAAAATTGCTTTATCAGGTAGGCTTAAGCGCTCAAAAATACCGGTTCAGCTATGTGATCTTTGCCATTTTTAGCACATCATTGTGGCTCGCCTTTGTCCATTCGCTTCCCGATACGCATTTATACCGCATTGATGCCCCTATCGCATGGCTGTTACGTGTAATACAACTGCTGGGGCTTGCTCTATTTTTGGCCTCTCTGATGCCCATTGACGTGAGGATATTTTTGGGACTACGCAACAATTCTGGTAACATCGACCCCTTTATTGAAAAAGGAATTTATTGTTATGTTCGGCACCCCATGTACTTAGCGATGATGCTGGTCATGTTCGCGACGCCAGAACAAAGCGTCAATTCCATTAATTTGTATACTGTGGTTGCGATCTATTTCATTATTGGCGCTAAACTGGAAGAACAGCGACTGATGCTGGCTCACCCCGAATATAAAAAGTACTGCCACCGCGTAGCGGCCTTTATTCCTTTTTCGAAAAGAATTTAACACCCAAGTTTCGGAGTTCAAAACTGGGATTTCCCGGTAAAAATTTCCACTATTTGAATTTCAGCTCCATTGTGAATGTATTGATCAAACAGAGCTTTGTTATTTGTGTTTTTATCCAGTGCCTTGGATGATTAACTCATGAATAAAGAGTTGTCGTATTTGTACCTAATTTGAGCGACTGATTTGCCTAAGCTGATAACCATATTGACCGATCGTTCTCTAAATTTTCTGTTATATTTCTTTTTAACTTGTTTGTTCATTCCTCAATTTTTAAATGTTAGTTTATGTGAAATTGAGTGTCCGAGTTAATATAACCACATCACTTTGGAATGGAACACAATAACTTTGTACGAAAATATACCCATGATGTTATAGATTTAGGTGTTAGCGTGTGCAGATGTGCCTTAGATTCGGTTTTTCCGATGGAGAAAAAACGCAGGCCTAGCTAGCTAAGTTGAGTTTTTTAGATTGAGAAAAAGTCGAAGATGAGATACAGATGTGCGTGAAAACACCTAAATTAAAACACTATGGGTATATATGAAAATAATCGGTACATTCTCTATTTTAATCTTACTTGGGCTTACCGTGCTTGGGTGTGAGCTAATTATAAATAAGTTTTCGTTTCACCCTGACAATGTAAATGTTATACCAACAGATGAACTGCCTCACGGAATTCAAGAGATAACCATTAGTACAAAAGACAAAGTAAAAATCACCTCTCTTTATTTGCCATCATCTGAATCAAATAGACTTGTAATTTACTTTCACGGCAATGCGGGGAATATTTACCACAGAATCCCAAGCTTGCTTAAATTTAGTCAGCTTGGTGTAAATGTGATAGGTGTAAGTTATAGGGGATACGGGAAGAGCGATGGTGATCCCAGCGAGAAAGGAATATATCTAGATGGACAAGCAATATTCCAATATGCAGTCAAACACATGGGCTTCTCTAAAAAAAATATCATCATCTTTGGCCGTTCGATAGGAACCACAGTGGCTATCAATACCGCTCAAAACAAAAAAGTAGGTGGAGTCATATTGGTTACCCCCCTGACAAGTGGAAAAGAGCAAGCAAAGGCAGGAGGGTTATGGGCGATATCATCATTGGCCGGAGATTCATTTAATAATATTACGAAAATTGAAAATATTGATTCCCCACTCCTAGTTATTCATGGAACAGATGATAGCGTCATTCCTTACTCAATGGGTAAAAAAATATTTGATAAGGCAAAAGTAAAAAAGAAATTTGTAAAGATTAAAGGTGCAAACCACAACAATTTACATAATGTCTTTGAGCAAGAATACTGGTTTCCAATAATTCAATTTATCAAAAATTTGACTCAAATCTAAACTAACAGACACCCTAAAAAAACGGGTAACTGTCAAATCAGGTCTGAGCGATTACAAATCTATTAGACTAATTTCTACCTGCCATAATTCCTCCATCAACATCCCAAATAGCTCCAGTAACCCACGCACTCTCTTCGGTTAATAAAAAGTCAATCACGTTTGCTACATCAATAGGTTCACCAATGCGTCCTATAGGGTGAAGACTATTAAATGAAGTTAGCGTTGCTTCGATCTGATCTTTAGGTATAAAGCTTTCATACACGGCAGTACGTACAACCCCTGGTGATACGGCGTTGACTCGAATGTTATCATCTGCAAATTCCATTGCAAGATGTTGAGTTAATGCATGTATACCTGCTTTGGCCATGGAATAAGCTGAAGATGGTGTGGCCTTGATAGCTTGCTTAGCCCACATAGAGCCAATATTAACGATAGAACCAGAACCATTCTTCTGCATATTTTTAACTATAGCTTGGGTAATATAAAATAGAGCCTTATTGATATCATGGTAACAGTTGAAATCTTCTAATTTATGATCAAGAAACGTTTTAGGAGTGAAACAACCGGCCGCATTCACAAGATATTTTACATGTCGTATTTCTTGATCAATTTTTTGAGCCAATGCTTCGACATCATCAACTTGATATAAATTTGCTTGATAAACTTCCAGATCACCTAACTGCTTAAGTTGTTGCTCGGCTACTTCTAGGTGTTCTGGATTTCTTCCAGTAATACAAACGCTGAGTCCTTTCTTTAAAAGAAGTTTTGCTGTTTCCATGCCTATTCCGCTAGTACCACCAACAACATACACAATTTCATTATTTTTTTCTGACATTACATGACTCCAAATATATAAATTAGAATTGTTTCTAAGATCAAAACATTGTATGTTTCACCTTGGAACGATAATGTACATAGTTGATGCTTGCCTGAAAAGTATGCACTTTTTTGTAAGGTAAGCACTTTTTGGTAGTAATTGTGATGAACTCAAGCACTCAGCCTTCAAGAAAAATTTCTCCAGGAAAAACGGGGGGCTTAATCGAATCTATTTTTCGATGCAAATGGTCGCTCACTGTCTTGGATCTTATTTCCAATGAGATTAATCGTCCGGGAGAAATGGTCAGAAGTGTAGAGGGATTAAGCACGAAGGTATTAAATGATTGCTTAAAAATTAATGTTAAGTTTGGAATTTTAAAAAAACATTCTTTCCCTGAAATCCCTCCAAGAGTTGAATACCATTTTACTGACTATGGAGCAAAATTTGTTCAAATCATCAACCAAATACAAAAATTGGAAGATGAAATGGATCAACTACTACAGTAATTTTTATGAATTGTTTGATATATAAAAAAGCTTCAAAAAAGCATAATTTTTAGTCTTAAACCTAAAAAAATCAGTTATCTCTGCCAAGCGATAACAAGTCACCCTTTGTTGCTAAGGAATGAGAATAAAATAACTTATGCATCTGGCATCACAACTTCGGCTCCTTTGAACGTTCTTCAATCAAAAAATACGCACTTTAGCTCACTAGAGCTGCGTTTTTTCTCAAAGCTTCCGCATCCTGCCTACATCCCTGTAGGCAATCAGAACGTTCAAATAGAAACCCAATTTGTGCGCCACTTGCATAAGTTATTGTGTCTCATTCCTAAGTCGTGTCGGCCGATTAACGCAACACCAGCGGCAAAAAAAATGGTCATAACGAGCACGCATGGTAACATTGTAAAAATAAAAGGAGCATAGAGGCAATTGATTTCATTTTTCAATGAACTTAAAGCCATTGTGCCGCAGTTAACTTCAACTGAGTGCTGATACCGAATTTTGGCAAAAGCGATGGAGAAATTTAGAGCGATATAGGGGCAATTCAGCTCGTAGCGTGGGGCATCACCTAAATTTTAACGCCGCAGGTATACTACCTTAACGCTTTTCGCACCACACGAAAACCAACAGACGAAGTGCGGTTGTTAACGCTCGCCATAAGACGGTCAGTGGCGCGAGAAGCTTCTAGGTCTTCGTCCCACGAACCACCGCGAACAACACGCTTGCCAACGTGGCAATCATGAGTCCATTCCCGACCGTCTGTGGGCGCGGCTTCATAGTTGGCATGATAACAATCCTTGACCCACTCGCGTGCATTACCACTCATGTCATATAACCCAAATATATTTGCCTTTTTTTGCGCCACGGGTTGTTGGTAAGCAAGGCTTTTCGATGAATACCAGGCGACGACACTCGCTGTTCCTCTGCCACAATAAAGATTATTTTCGCCAGCGCGACAGGCGTATTCCCATTCAGCCTCAGTAGGCAACATGTACTCTCCCCTATCACTATCCGGCTTGTTTTGATTTAACCAATGCAAGAAGTAGCTGGTATCTGTCCATGAGACGAATACGACCGGAGCATTATCGTCATGCCCATTAGCTTTCATAAATTCGTCCTTAAGAATATTGATCATACTTGATTCGATAATGTAGCGTTTATACTGCGCCAGGGTTACTTCCGTCGACATAATTTGAAAGGATGAGACCTCGACGGTGTGTTGCGGTAATTCATTGGGGTTCACGTCAAACGTTTTCGAGGCCGCTCCCATTTTAAAACTACCACCTGGGATCTCGACAAATTTCATTCCTAAAAAATTGGTGAATTCTTCAGCACTCACGGTTGGTGTAAACACATAAGCGATAAATATAAGTGCGACAGCTAACTTGTTAATGGAATAATGAAGCGGTGTTAACGGTAACAATGCTTACCTCCTTTGTGATATCTCCATCATATTTGAAAACCCGGCATTAACCCTATAGTTGCATAAAAAATTAGGCGCGGGCGCTTTCACGCATAGCTGCGCCTAATTTTTTATTTTTCTTCAATCAGAAAAACCGAATCTAAGGCGCATCTGCGCGCGCTAACATCTAAATTAAAACACCATGGGTATATATACTTAATTTTTAATTTCTACCGGTATAGATGCAGCAACACGAAAGCCGTTTCCATAGTACCAATTACCAGGCTCACCGGCCAAACGATAGGTTGCGCGAGCAAAATTTTCGCTGAAACGCCAAGAGCCACCACGCAAAACACGTGCAGCGAGAGTCTCGCTTTTGAGTTGTCCGCCACGACGATCTTTAATACCCGCATCATACCTCAACCGCTCAATTGTTAATGCCGCTTCGACTTTCTTTATTTTTCCCTTGCGAGCAGACTGACCTACCGCTTCGATTTCCCTCTGTAATATTTCATCGTCATCCATACTTAATGCATTCCATGCACTGCCATCGGTTGGTGCACCCACGTAATTATCGTGATAGACATCCTCCACCCATTGCCAAATACTGCCAGACATACCGTATACGCCCCAGGCATTAGGCGCTTTGCTAGCAACTTCGCGCTGATTTTCTGTTCCTTCACGATTGACCCAACCAATGTCAAACACATTATCGCTGCCACAATAACGTTGTTTACCTCCGGCACGGCAGGCATACTCCCACTCCGCCTCTGAAGGCATGCGATACGTGTAAGGGTCGTTTTTGGCCTTGTTCTCATTCAGCCAGCGAATAAAGTCCTGTGCCTCGTGCCATGAAACCTGTACCACGGGTGCATTATCATCAAAAGAGTTAAGCCGTTTAAATTCTTCGGTATAAAGCCCCCAATCGTCTTTATTATCCACCTCACCAATCGCATTAAGGTATTTTTTGTACTGTGCAGCGGTAACCGGTGTGTTCGCTATTTTAAAGCCCGGGATTTTTACCGTGCGCTGCGGTGTCTCATTGTCATTTACGTTTTTATCCAAAATACCGCAACCAAGCCCCACGACAGGCAAACCAAGAAAAACACGTTTACGGTTTTCTTTTTGCATCCCCTCGGTCACCATACACGACCCCATTTCAAAGCTACCCGAGGGGATATCTACCAATTTGATACCAAGAAAATTCGTGTGTTCACCGGCAGCAGCGCCGCCAATTAGCCCCAATAACAAAAGCGTGACTAGAAGGTAGTTCGAACTACGTATACCATTATCCTCAAAGGTTTTTATTTTTATTCTACCCATAAACTACGAAAACCATCGCAAAAAAGCAGCCGACGTTAACGCCGTTGCACCCAACCCCGTTAACCCATACCAAACACGATAACGCCCCTTGCTGCTCCAATTTTCTGCACTTTTTATATAAAACAACACCAGAGAAATAGCTAATACCACGCAGACCAATTTTATCATTAAAGCGATCTGCGCCGTTGAATGTAAATCTGGTGTTTCGCCATAAAAATAGAGGCTGATCGCACCAAATAACAAACCACTAAAGGCTTGTACGCCCCACCCAATCAGCACCAACCAGGCAAACTTTCTCTTTAGGTCCAGATTATCGACCTGAATTTTGAATCCACTCAACGCGCCGCCAACAACCATTAGAGCACCAAAGTTATGGACTAACTGAGTAAGCGCATAGAAGAGGTTTTCCCATTGCATCGTTTACAATCGCGTAACTTTAATACAGGTTTCCTGACCAATGGGGGTATGCGCTTTATTGACAACCTTTAGACAAATTGAATGCTTACCGACGGGCAAAGGGCTGAGAGTAAAAGTAGCCTTTTTGCGACGCAAAATGCCTGCTTCCTTATGATTAATATAAATGTGAGAATGATCGCCACCAGGGTTAGGCTTGATTTCATATTTAACAGGAATAGGCTCCCCTTCCTGGAAAACCGCACCATCTGCAGGAAAAAGAATTTTCAGATTGGGATCTGCTACTACAGGTGACATCCACATTAAGGCATTAATAATGATGACTATATAAGTATATGTTAATCCTTTTTGCCTCATACCTCCCCCCCTCTAAAGAAGTGATCTAAATTTTATAACATGTGGCAGATCAGGTCGAGGGCATCCATTTTATCCCGAATTGACGAGATACTGGTTTTTGTAAAACCCTTAACACCCCCTCACAATATACCCATTTAGCCTTAATATTACAGGCTTTTTTACGCATATTTACACCTTCATTTTCGGCTTTCACTCTGCAACGGCTCTTGCGCTGCCTTTATACCCGACTCTTGAGGTGTTGTCTTTTGCGCATCCATGCCGTCGTCAATCAGAAAAACCGAATCTAAGACGTATCTGCGCACGCTAACGCTTTGCATGTTAACACTTGAACCATGTACAGGTATTTATAATATAAGAACATAACTTATCAATACAGCTAATAATCGAACGACTTATTGGAAGGGTCATTAACGCCAGAGAGTGAATTCATAATGCCATGGAGATAGATACAGGAAATAAAAAAATGTATAAATTTTCTAAAGAATTATTTGTCGGTACCGATATCCTGTTGTTAGTCGCGAAAGGACGTAACAGTCAACCAGGGTGACAAAATTTTGCCGGGTAATCGCCAATATTTTGGCGTTCAGTCATTTATTTGACAAGCGCTTTTCTTTCTACACCCTTGTTTTGTGTGCTTTTATCCCCTTAAACACGCACCCTTGCCTCCCATTGAACCTGAACATTTTTGCTCCGTTTTTTGACTTAACCCTCTCTATACTTACGATCAAGCCTAAAAAACGCCGATGTAAAACACAAAATAGGGGTTTAAATAACGTAGCGTAGAAAATCGTGATTATCTTTTTGGAGGTAAACGTTGTTCCCGCATACGCTCGGGATCAATCGTGTTTTTTAGGTGAAATAACATCACCACCATAAAAAATTAACTATAATTCAGTCAATTACCTGATATTTGGTTTATTGAGATTAGATTTTTTGAAAAAAAATGGGGCGCTGGCGCGCCCCGAAAAGAGAGGGAGGGTAAAGAAGAAATGACGATTTCGAGAGATTACAAAAACGTCACACTGTACAATAATGCATGGTACATGCCAAAAAACACTATTAAATACCGAGAGTAATCATGGTTATCGGGTTCAAACACGTACACCGATTTTTAGGCAAAAAAATAGGGCGCTGGCGCGCCCCAAAAGAGAGGGTAAAGAAGAAATGACGATTTTGAGAGATTACAAAAACGTCACACTTTACAAATAATGCACAAGTTACGCCAAGTAAAGGCCCTGTAAAGTCTCATGCTCCTAAACCGACTCTCAGCTAAGATGCTCGCCTATTAACGTGCGAAGATAGCCAGCCCTTTTAATAAGTTTAGTGCTTCACTAAGCTGATAATCTGTTTCTGTTAATGAGGCCATTTCTGGCTTCTTTTTTTCCAACGAAGGTTTTTCATTTGTTTTCTCCGTCGAATTATCGCTATTTTTAGGCTTCACTAAATGCCTGGACAAATCCGCCTCTTTTAACATGCTCAAACCATTTCTTTCGGTTTTTGATACCTTGAAATCTTCAAGTTTGATATCCGGTATGATGCCTTCAGCTTGAATAGATCGACCTGCCGGGGTGTAGTAACGCGCAGTGGTCAGCTTCAGTGCAGAACCATTATTCATCGGTAAAATAGTTTGTACTGATCCTTTACCAAAAGTCCGCTCTCCCATAATGAGCGCTCGTTTATGGTCTTGCAAAGCACCGGCGACGATTTCCGATGCCGATGCCGATCCTTCATTAACAAGCACGATGAGCGGAGCACCTTTGAGCAAATCAGATTGCGTCGCTTTAAACCTAAGCTGAGAATCTTTCACTCGGCCTTCGGTATACACAATCAAGCCTTCTGTAAGGAAAGCATCAGAGACTGAAACCGCAGCACCTAGTATGCCGCCCGGGTTGTTACGCAGGTCAAGTACTAGCCCTTTCAGGTTATCGGTACTTTCTTTTTGTAGCTTACTGAGCGCATCAATAACATTTTCACCTGTATGGTTCTGAAATTGGGTGATTCTAATATAGGCAAACCCTGGCTCGAGCATTCTTGATTTAACACCCTTAACCTGAATGATGGCGCGTGAAATAGTGAACGTAAGCGGGTTGTTATCCGCCTCTTTTCGAACAACCGTCAAATTCACCTCGCTACCCGGCTTTCCTCGCATAAGGTTAACCGCTTCGTTCAAAGTCAGCCCTTTTACCGGAGTTTCATTAATGCGAATAATCAAATCACCTGATTTGATGCCTGCTTTTTGCGCAGGAGTATCATCAATAGGCGCGATGACTTTAATAAAGCCATCTTCCATCCCGACCTCGATACCAAGGCCACCAAACTCACCAGAAGTTCCAACTTGTAGCTCTTTGAATGCGTCAGGATCTAAATAAGATGAATGTGGGTCCAATCCTGAAAGCATGCCTCGTATAGCACCTTCAAGCAACGAAGCATCACCAACGGGTTCAACGTAATCCGTTTTAATTTTTTCAAAAACTTCGGTAAATGCACGCAGCTCATTAAGTGGCAGTGGCGATTTAGGGACAGTACGCTCAGCGAGAACAGTTGGACTGTTTATTAAAAATACCCCCACTACGAGATAATAAATAATTTTTTTGATTGATTTTCTTTGCTTTGATATTCCCATTTTTTGCTCCTGCTGTGACCCTACCGTCTTCTCCGAGACTATTCGGGAATAGTCTCCTGGCAGCATAGGTGGTTTAGCCATTGAAATACAAGTTTTATTTGGTGAGAGGTTTAATCAGTGAACATCCACTCATTTCGCCCGGTTGCTCCAGCCCGAGCAAATCAAGCAAAGTCGGTGCGACATCTGCGAGTGTTCCGCGAGCTGCCAATTCGGCAGAACGTCCCACATAAATCAACGGAACGAGGTTGGTCGTATGAGCGGTATGAGGTGATCGGTTTTCATCAGCATATAATTGTTCAGCGTTGCCATGATCGGCGGTGATCAGCATTGCGCCATCAACCGCAATGACGCTCTGAAGTACCATACCCAAGCATTGATCGATCACCTCAATGGCTTTTACAGTGGCCGAATAATCACCAGTGTGACCCACCATGTCAGGGTTCGCATAGTTACAAATAATCGTATCGTAGGTTTTATTGGCGATCGCTGTACATAGTTTCTCTGTAACCTCGTGAGCACTCATTTCGGGTTCAAGGTCATAGGTGGCAACATCAGGTGAAGGGACTAATATGCGATCTTCTCCTTTATATGCCGCCTCTTCACCGCCATTAAAAAAGAAGGTGACATGAGCATATTTTTCGGTTTCAGCAATACGCAATTGTCTGAGGCCTTTTGTAGCAATATATTCTCCAAAGCCATTACGAATACTTGTTGCCGGATAAGCAACCACGCACCGAAAGTCTTTCTGGTATTCCGTTAAACTTACAAATGATGAAAGTTCAGGTGTGACCTGACGAGTAAAACCTGTAAATTCTTTTTCAATAAACGCGCGAGTCATTTGTCGTGCTCTATCTGATCGATAGTTTGCAAAAAGTACGGTATCCCCATCATTAACACGTATTGTTTCAGCATTGTTTGATGTGACCCGCGTTGCTTTTACAAACTCGTCCGTTTCTCCTCGCTCATAGGCCGCATCAAGACCCGCTATCGCCGTTGTTGCAGTATAGTCGCTTATGCCTGCTGTGATTAGATCATAAGCAAGCTGAATTCTTGGCCAACGATGATCTCGATCCATTGCGTAATACCGGCCAATAATAGAGGCGAACTGACCCTGCCCCAAACGCTCAAATACCGTTTCCATGAGCTGAAGAGAGCGAGCCGCACTTTTGGGGGCACAGTCTCTGCCATCTAAAAAAGCATGCACATAGAGTTTTTTTGCCCCTCGATCCGCCGCTAGTTTAACCAAAGCGTGAATTTGCTGCTCGTGACTGTGAACCCCGCCTGGAGATAATAATCCAAGTATATGTACGGCTTTGTCTTGACTTACCGCTTGGTCAATACTTTGGCACAGACTGTCATTTGTAAAAAAATAACCTTCCTCAAGTGCCTTGTTAATACGCGAATATTCTTGATAAATAACTCTTCCAGCACCCAGGTTGAGGTGGCCCACTTCTGAATTGCCCATTTGATCGCTAGGCAATCCAACTTCAGCACCAGAACAATTTATCAAAGTATGGGGATAATTTGACCACAGCTTGTCCCAGGTGGGTGTTTTTGCACCGAGAATTGCGTTACCGTATCGGTTTTCGCTATAACCCCAACCATCCAGAATTAATAAAATGACAGGTCGAGTGTTTTTCATAAGGCCTTTAACTTTATTACATTTAATGATTTATAATTTCAAATTATACTGCTTGTTCGTAGCGAGCTTCAGTTTACGCTAGAAAACTGTTCGAGAACAAACTGATT
>VAPL010975797.1_pt1 | contig 20006 bp, 15 predicted proteins | sample 3395061 | NCBI WGS metagenome assembly VAPL01 (sample SAMN08290444, study PRJNA428436) | hydrothermal vent metagenome | isolation source: Deep-sea hydrothermal vent chimney 2 | place: Pacific Ocean: Juan De Fuca Ridge | depth 2182 m m | reverse complement strand
ATAACCAAGTCTGGAGCGATGCCTTTTTCGTCGTAGCACGATTGCAATTGCTCCATAAATCGGTCACCAGATTTGTTATCCGAACCTACTGTTTTCCGAGACGAAGGCTTTCTTTTCGAGGGTAATCGAGAAATCCCTTCGCTGTCTAATAATACAATAACTCCTTTTCCAGCCAACCTCCGCGCATATTTCATTCGATTCAAAAGTATAGTCTTTTGAACAGTACGGCTTAATAGACTATTGTCCATAACAGAACAAAGCTTGTGGAAAAACCTCATGTTGCTCCTGAAACCTAAGCCACTATTATTTTCTACAACTTCTGCAGACGGCAAAGATTTTGCCTTTTGTAGTTGCGTTGAGATGATTCGCACATGATAGGCTTTGCCTAACCATTTTTTTAATTCTGAAATAAAATTTAATGTATCAAAAGGGGTTTCCCCAGTAACAGCAACGACTATACCGCCTTCCATTGGCTCTCTTTTCAAAGCACCTATACCTGTGCGCATCCGTATAGCATTAACAAGATGTCGCCACATACCTAAACAGGCATTATGAGTCGGCCCTCTAAGCGAAACACCGTCAAACTTTGTACGCAATCGACGCCGAGTTAATCCCCATTGTTTTTTAGATGTTCCCGGCTCTAAAGTTTGCAAGCAATCATCAAAAAGCGCTTTTTCAATATAAGGGAAATGCTCAACGAGGATTTGATCGACGTTTTCCGGTTTTATCCGATCCTGTAAATATTTCAGTTCATCTAATGCATTTGGGGGCAATTGATAACGGGTTGTGAGTGCTGCAGAAATCCATGAAAATTTTAATATCATCCTGAAACAAAAAATGATCAGCTCCCATTCTGGAGATGGAATTGGAAAGCCATAGTCTTTGTCTCGATTTCTGGAATCAAGAAATGCTCGCTCCACTGGTAAACGGTAATTTTTCGTCGTATCGTGGCCTAAAACAAGACAATAATGAGCTTGTGCATGAATAAACCGACCTATTTCGAAATCAAAACCGAAAAAGTCATCAATTCCAGCTATACGAGCAGGACCATGTGGCGCTTGAGCATGCTTAAATCCTAGAACAAATACACACTGCTTAAACTTCGCTGCATCACGTCGTTCTATCAACAAATCCAGATCATTTCGCCCATCAGCTGAGCGATCAAGTGCTGCGTTGCTTTTCCAGTGGCAGTAGGCGATACCTTCAGAATTCAGTAAATCTATCAAGTTTTTGACAAGTATGGACATTATAAAGTTGGGGTTGTTAAATTATCAGGGCTTACCAATAGTATGTTTAAAATGTGAGATGTCAGCAATGAATACCTATTTCACTAGATTGGCAAAAAAACAGTTTTCTGTATCAATTGCGCAGAACTGTAAGATTAAGACGCTACTGTTAAACAATACACCTAATGATCTATTTTTTAGTGACTAACTCTAACACGTACATAACTTAGCGTTACCAATGCAATGCAATGAATTAATTTACGCAATCACTCTCTAGGTTGGTCATCAGATAAATCATTGGATTTAAGCACACTCTAGGAGGCTGTCCGAGAACAGAAAGCCTACTGCGGAAAAGCAGATTTTGGCCCATCTTTCCGATTAAATTCGTTCAATACAGCCAGTATTCGCCTCATTTAATCAAAAAATGGACTCAAAACCGCTTTCCCTCGCTACGGCTTCTATTCTCGGACAGCCTCCTAGGCAGTGCTGTAATATATCTCATAAACGTGAAAACTTCAGAACTAATTCTGTTAAAATGCCCAAGTAATTATGGTCAATCACAATCAGTATCTAAGATAACTCGAACTTATATCAATGCAACACGCAAAGACATCAGAAGACACCAACTACAAAAACACAGAACAATTCACAAATCAAATCCTCGTTCAATTCATCCAAAAACTGGATACAGAAAATATTGATTATTGCTGTTGGCCAAGCGTTAATAAGCCTAAGCCTCAAGGAACAAACGCCTATTTTTTCGATCTCTTAATCAAGCAGATCGATATACAACGATGTAAAGAAATTTTTCTGTCGCTGGGATATAGAGAAATGCGCACCAGCAAAGAAAAACCGAACCACGCCGGGATTCTAAACTATCTTGGCTACGACCCCGATTCCGGCGAATTGTTGCATTTACGCGTATATTCTAAACTGATGCTGGGTAATCTATCAGCCAAAAACTACCACTTCCCTATCGAAGCTCAAATACTAAAGAAAGCGGTCAAAGATGGCTTAGTTAGTACTTGCTCCCAGGACATTTCGCATGTGCTGTTTGTAATCTCAATGGTATTAAACTACACGACTGGGATTACTTCGTTCAAGAAGTCACTCTCTTTATCAGAATTGGAAATTAAAAGACTTGAACTCCTAACTACTCAGTCTACCCATAATTCAAACGCACTCTTTCGACAGTATTTGCCCTCTGCCAATGACATGATCTTTGACGACTGCCTAACCTTACTGCAGTCGGATGTATCAATTTACTCTCGCATACAAACTGCTTATCAATTACGAAAGCATTTATTGATTTCCAGCGGATACAAACCCTTGTTGGCTAAATACGTTGGGTGGTGGCATCTAATTTCAGATGTTCTATTCCGAAACCATGTGGCTGGTAAACAAAAACTGCGTTCTCGTGGAGCAATCGTCGCGATCGTAGGCAGCGACGGAGCCGGAAAATCAACTGCTATCAACAGCTTACACGATTGGATCTCAAACTACTGCTGGACAATCTGTGTTCATCTTGGCAGGCCACCTGAGTCAATTTTCTCCTTTATTGTCCGGAACATGATAAGAGCTGGACGATTATCCGATAGAATTTTAAAGCACGAATGGTTCACAGGGTCTGTAGTAGATACCAATGTTCCCCTCGTTATTAGACATCTTCTTTTGCTACGACTCGTTTTGACCGCACGAGACCGTCTAAAAATGTATCTCAAAGCATGCAAATTAGCCAAAAATGGCGCACTCATTATTAGCGATCGTTTCCCTCTCCCTCAAATAAAACTAATGGACGGACCGCGATCAGGACAATTGATCAAGTTTAAAAAACAACCAGATAGACTCGTTGAATTATTGTTAAATATGGAAAAAAATTACTATGCTTCCATCAATTTGCCCGAGCTTCTCATCGTATTGAGGGTCGATCCAGAAATAGCCGTACAGAGACGAAGCGATGAGAATATCGCCGTAATTCGGCTACGAGCCCAAGAGGTATGGGATACCGATTGGCAAAAAACAACCGCCCATGTAATCGATGCTAGTCAATCTCCAGCAGAAATAATGTCCAAAATAAAATCTCTCGTATGGCCATTACTCTGAAAAACATCGGTTAATTGTGAAAACAATCAATCTTGCGCCAACTAAAAAACATTTCAGCTAGCTTACTCCATCATGTTGTATTGACGAGTACAGAATATAATACTCCAGAGATTTTCCGAGCCTCCCGGGTTCCGTACATATTGTCTATGAGTGCGTGCTCAGGGTTTCTGACTTCGCGAGACTCCATTATCACTTGTCATTGACGCCATAACGAATGCTGCCTTCCGTATACGGATAGACTGTTAATAACAATAAAATCAATGATTTATCTCAATCAAGTATCGAAAGATGGGCTAGGACGCTGCCCAAGAATAGAGCACCTACTGCGAAAAAGCCCATTTTGGCCAAATTTTCGTTAAATAGATACGCTATTCGCCACAAATGATCTAAATATATGACCCAAAATGGGTTTCTCTTGCTACAGTTTCTATTCTGGGACAGTCTCCTAGAATCCATAGAGTCTTGATTGAAACGGCTAAGGAACGTGCATGGAATAACTTGAACAATGATGGCGCAGGATTTTTGTTTCTGACTCAACGATCTCAAGAGGCACATAGTTGTTCTACGCAACGATTGAGATCGTATCGGCAGGAGCAAAAAGACAAGCCAGCATGTTCAAGTTATTTCATGCACATTCCTATGATAATGATGCTACAATTTTTCACCCTTGCGACTAACCATCTCACCTTCAGGAACTATTCAACAATATGTCTACAGAGCCGAGAGATAAGAATCCAATAATTTGTGAAATCGTAGGTCTTGCCGGAGTTGGGAAAAGCTCTCTTCTTGAGGAATTAAAACAACAGAATTTTGAAAATGTTGGTATCTCTTTTAGAAATCTTGTTAGCTGGCCCTTGCAATCAATTGCTATTGCAAAGGTTTTACCGGTTTATCTCAAAATATTGTTGGAAAGAAAAGTTGAGAATCGTCCCGCTTACGCTGCATATAAGGCTAAACACGGCCCCTTAGCTACAGAGTTTCGACACATGACTTATTTGCAACTTGGAATCGAACTCTTTTCTCAAGACAGTTTTTTACAAGGAAAACGCATGATGATTTTTGAGGAAGGACCAATCTTCAAATTGGCTTGGTTATATCTCTTTGGTTCAATCCAATACAGCAAAACAGCGATGTTATGGTGGCATCATATGGCTAGCACATGGGTCCGACATTTAACTCATTGCGTGACCTTAACAGCAAGTGTACCAGTTATGCTAGAACGTGTTCATAACCGAGAACAAAGTCACAATTTAAAAGGCTTATCTGCAATTGATTGCAACCATTTTTATTCAGACTACTATAAGACCTTCGATCTTCTTATGGAAAAATATTTTAGGAACCAGAAAATTCGTCATCTCACAATTGATACAGAAGCTAACGACATTAAGTCAGTTAGCTCGCAAGTAACCAAAATCATTCTTGCGGAAAGCTAAAGCTTACTTGATTAACATCAAGAAGCCACAACAAGTCTCCCACCTTCGTACTTGTACAGCAAATCGCAAGTTCGACTAATAATGTGGCGGTCTATATTCCCGATAGCTGCGTTGAACAAGCTTGGCGTAGAATAAGTAAATGAGCACTTTCAACGCAGCTATTGGACAAAATAGAGGGTAAGCTGAGTAGTTACGTTATTTGCAAATAAGGAACGTGCATGAAATAACTTGAACATTCTGGCTGGTCTTTTTGCTCCTGACGAAACCATCTCAATCGTTGCGTAGAACAACTATGCGCCTCTTGAGATCGTTTCGTCAGAAACAAAAATCCTGCGCCATAATTGTTCAAGTTATTCCATGTACGTTCCTAAATGATTCAGGTTATTCAGATAAAAGAGAAAGATACGTACCCGCTACTGTTTGAACATCATAGTCGTCAGCATTAAAGTTGGTTGGTAACAAAACAGTATCTGCTTCGAGCTGCAGACTAATTGCACGCGCCATTTCATTGATCGCTCCCACACCCACCAGAAGACCGTGTTTTCCAGCCAAAATTTCACGCGGCCCACTCCGACAATCAGTTGCAACAACAGGGCACCCACATGCGAGCGCTTCGAGAAGAATATTAGGACATCCTTCGAATATTGATGGTAATACAAAAACCGAAGCCGCCGCTAGATAGGAAAAAACATTCTCAGTAAAACCAGGAAAATCGACATCATCAGCAATTTCCAGTTCCGCTGCTAAATCCAGTAGTAACTGTTTTTGCTCTCCTTCTCCAAATATCACTAATCTAACAAATTTATCTTTACGAATTTCTGCGTAAGCTCTTAGCAATGTTGAAAAATCTTTGTTTGGAACCAAACGACCAGCGCCTACAATAATCGGAACATCCTCTTTAAACCATTCATGTTCAGGTTTTATACTTGCTAATGTCTTAATTTTTTGCGTAGGTATAGGATTATAGATAACCGTAATCTTGTTGGCAGGAATATGAAGAATGTTTCTCAGGTCTTCTGCGATACTGTCAGATACAGCAATAATATGATTGCTGAAATAGTACAAAAGTCTGGCTATTACCGGGAAGCGCTTTAAGACCCATGAGGTCTCAGTACGAAACCGTTCAAGTGTGTTTGGTTCTCTAAGAATAATGCGCGATTTCTTTCCACTGAGTAAATTAGCAGTTATTCCAGTAATATTAGACAGCGATTGACAACATAAAAGCGCGTCAGGTTTATTCTTTACTAGCCACTTTATAAAAGCAAGTAGTCTCAGAGCGTAACCCCCATCGCCTAAATTTATCAATCTTGCTCCACTGGGTATATTCTTGAGAAACGAACCACGCGTATTCCAGAGAACCATATCCACCTCAACTCCTGATGATAGAAAACTCCGTGTGAGATAAAGAGCAACTCGCTCAGCTCCACCCCCATCAAGGGACCATAAATGTATCGCAATACGCATAACTGTAGATTAAGCTTCTGTAATTTATCAAACGAAAAGGTACAACCAGAAAATTACGAGTTTATCACCAGAAAGCGCACACATGTGCTCCCAGCTAGCACAACCTCGTAATCTAGTACAGTCACCAACAAGTTTCACTAACAATATGACGGTCTATATTTCCGATCATTTTCGTTAAATAGATACACTATTCGCCTCGAATGATCGAAATATCTGACTCAGAATGGGTTTCTCTCGCTACGGCTTTATTCTTGTACAGCTCCTCAGCATCTCTGATCAACCTAAGGAGTCCACGCTAGCTCTTTGTGAATCCACACGAAATTTTTATTCAGCCAGAAATACACACTGTACTCCGTCAACATAGGATTGATGAATAGAGGAAGTTGTCGGAGTACTAAAATAATTATGAAATTAAATCATCTACGCAAAAAGGTAAATAACACACCAATAAATGCACCGATTATTGTACACAGTATAAAAATTCGTTTTATATTAGGGCTAAACGGTTTTAATACTGGATGAGCAGGGTCTAGAACTGTAATATTAGAGATGCTGAAATTAGTTTTCGATTCTATTTCGCTGGCTTTAGCAAGAAAACTCTCATACATGCGGCGATTATATTCAACCTCCTGCTCCAATTTACTGAGCTGAAAATCTTTGCTTTGATAATCTCGAGCCGAGCCCTCCTCCAGAGCGATTAATCCTCTAAGCTTCCGTTCTCTAGCTATAGTCAGTGTAACTTCTTTACGCAGGTTTTCAACAATCTCATTAACTACATTTTTGATCGTATTTTGCGCTTTTAGTAGCTTGGTTTTAGCGGTGATCAATTGTGGATGATTAGAACCATAACGTTGAGAGAGTTCTGATACCTCCTTTGCCTGATCAATCTCTGCTTGCTTCAATTTTACTATAACCACATTATTCAAAATCGAACTGATAGATTTCAAATCACCATTTTTTTCTCGAATAGCTTTGATTTGATAATAACGAACTTCTGCATCACTTCTGGCTGACTGTGCAATAATCAGCTGTTTAGCTAACTCGGTTAGCCTTGTGTTAGAAACTGCCTGATTGCTTCCAGTGCCAAGCATGCTGTGTTGGCGCATAAACTCCTGTAACGTTGTCTCGGTTTTTTCTAGTTTCAACCGTAGACTATTATCCTGCCGGGTTAACCAATCTGTAGCATGCACAGCACCTTCCCCACGCGAAGAAACACCAAAATTGATATAGGCATCTGCTATCGCATTCGCTATATCCGATGCGAGAAACGGCTCAGGTGCTTCATATTCGATGTCGAATATTTGACTATCATTTCCACCCGATACTCTCAGAGCGCTCAAAAGTATATCAACGAAGGCCTCTAGTTGAACTGCCTCACTTGGCTGTGTTTGTGTTACAGATGAGTCAGAAATAGAATCACTCGTATTATTATTAAAATACGCCACAAAGCGTTCATCATTTAGCAAGTCTAAATTCTTAATAACTTGTTTTGCTATATTACGACTTGTAATTATTTCATACTGTGTTTGGTAAAATAAACGTGGCGAATTAACATATTCGTAAGCACCTAAAGAAGCTTGCTTATTTTGAGTAATAGGTTCCACAAGCAGGCGTGTCTTTGATCGATACTGAGCAGTCATCGAATTAGTAATCACCACGGCAGCTAACATACCAATTACAATAAAAGATAAAATACTCCACTTATACCTTGAAAGCATTAGCCAGTAGTCGTGTAAACCAGGTTCACGAGCTACGTTTACGCTCTCAATCATGGCTTGATTGCCAAATGGAGATATACCTTTTCCAGGGTTGTTCTGTAAACTTGTATTCACTATATTAGCTCCAGTTTAGAAAAAGCTTTCGCCAATTGTTATTACATCTCCAGGATGGATAAGTTTCTGCATCTTTACATATTTTCTATATTCAGAATCATCAATGCTTTTTCTTCGTAATTTAATCTTGTCTTTCGAAGCTCGTGGCGCTAAACCACCAGCTAGTGCGATTGCTTTTTCAATAGTAAGGTTATTTTCAAATGGATATGCACCAGGTTTATTAACTTGTCCATAGATGAAAATAGGCCGATACTCTCTAATAAATACGGTTACTTGAGGGTTTAGCAAATATTCGTTTTCTGAAAAAAGTGTTTCAATTCTTTCTTCAATCTCTGATGGTTTTAAATCACTTACAATGATTTCGCCGATCAATGGTAAAGAAATCTGACCGCTCGACCCGACGCGAATTCTATCAAAACTCAGATCGGGTTCTCCAAAGACGTTAATGGATAAGAAATCATCAGCAAGCACACGATATTCGTCTGCTGCATGCGTTGATTGTGAATATACGCTTGGCAAAAGGAAAATAATCAATAACGCAGAACAGCATTTGGAGGTTAATTCTCTTAAAAATGCCGATTGTAGCTTAAATTTTTTGTACATATTAATCAAATCTTGCATGAGATGTTTAGAATGTTGGTGACACTTTTATAAATAGGTTGACTGTATTTAGTCGGTAATCTCTATCTTGAATGCTAGAGTCTCTATATCTGAAACTGTATTCACAACCTAATTCCACAGATTTGGTCCACGAATAGCTCACACCCAAATTGGCTAGAGCATATTTCTCTGTCCTGTCTTGTGAGCTAAAGTCGTCATACCTGAATTGAACACCAGAATGAAAATGAATAAAATCCTCATAATCGTGTCGCCATTTAACTCCTAATCGATTGGAAATAAAAAAACCGGAACCTTGATCACTCGATTCTTCAGGCGTTCGAAAAGCTTCAAAAGTAATCAGGTGATTCTGTTTTGGCTGCCAGAAAATATTCGCCTCAACACCTATTCCAGAAAAATTATTTAGCGATGAGTCCTCAGAAATTTGCCTGACGTAACCCAGTAATAGTCTAGAAGTCGTTTTAACAGTATGATCCCACGAGCTACCAAGCCAAAAACTGTATCCCTGATTATCCTGGTTTACACTTGACTGAGTCTTTTGAAAATCAGATCTGTTATATCTAAACACGGACAACAACCTGATTTTTTGCGTCAACGGATGACCATATTCCAATTTAGTGCCAAATCCATCTCTATCGCGTACATCCTGACTGTTGTTGGCATATCGGCGCTGTTTACCGTATAAGGATAACTGTATTTCAGCTGCACCTAAATGATGCCGACCATAGATGAATGTCCCGTGAACTTTTCGTTCATTCCAGCGTGTAGGTGATCGAAAGTTATCTGTGGTTGTTCCAGGTGCTTGAGGGCGATCATGGGATCTCACATATTCACCCCCGAGATCGACATGGAACTTATCAGTAAAATCAAATCCGAAATCAAGATTTACCGCATGATCATTATAATCCTGCTCATCTAAAGAGAAAAATTTCGCATACTCGCCTTGATATCTTGCAACCAGGAAATGTTTACCAAATTTCCCCTTCCACCATAAATCAGGCTCAGCTATGAATAAATAATCTGACTCTTTACCTTTATCGATACGAAATACGTTATCCATGTAAGCAAAGCCTGTTTGGATTTCTCCATAAATTCCCGGCTCAGTATTCTGCCAATCTTTGGCATTTATTTCACTACTCAAAACCAAACCAAACAACAAAATGTAGCTTGATACTCGCATCTTGTTTACTAAACGAAAATATTGAGATAACATTAGTAATTCCTTCAACTTATTCACCTAATGGATTTCAACTATATCATGAATTATATTTATTGCCGCCTACCGGAAACATATAATAATATAAACAATTATATATACTGGATATTTAATCCAAACACATAAGGTTTAAATCTTCGAATTACAGATAAACATGTTTCATCTGTAATACTTTCTAGTCGAGAGTTCTATTTGAGAATCAGTGATAGAACATCGGTTTTGAAACCATACGATGATCAGTATAAAAGCACCGTTTGATCCGGATAACAAAATCTTACTACTAAATAACAGGAGAAATGGTCTTCGCATCAGGAATACGATCCAACTATGATGTGATGTCTTTGAAATTTCTATATTGCGCGGCACCGTGAACACAAACCATTTCCATCTATTTGGGAGAAATTCGGTTTAGTGGAGCCGCCTGCCGAATGAGATCACGCTTCAAATCAAAGGAAAATCGTCCAACAAGTTTTTTGGATAGTTTCCAAATTTCAAAAAGCGCTATTGCGAAAAAACTTCTGGGCAAGAGGAGATTTTTATTACACGCTCTGTCTAATACCCGAGAAACTGATCAATGATCAAAGAGTATTAGCACATCATTTTGATGCCAAAACCGGATCATGGTCTCAAACTGGCAAAGGATTCTATACGTCATTTAGCCAACGCATATCCAGCTTTCAGTCTATAACATTACCACCAGATTACTACTGGTAAGTGTGAAGTGTGAAGTGTGAAGTGAATACCAAACATATCGTTAAATTTTAAAACACTAATGATATATTCACACCAAATAAAAACCATCTATAAAGATATACTTTTGTATATTTTACGGCTAAATGCTATCACAAGTAATCGCTTGTGATAAAAAAACACAGAGGACAAGGCAGCATATTTAATGATATAACTGGATAAGGTTAAAAACAATCCACCCAAAGTCGATTTTAACCCTTCCAGCATTCAAATATTAAATACCGAAATGCGCTTCTGTTGTTTTTAAAAAAGCTATATTTTAGAGCAGTCTAGCACTTAACTATTATCTAATATAAGCCATGATTATCGCTATCGTATCAGTTCAAAAAACCGTTATTCTGTCAAAATAATAATTATCTTCATACAGCAAGCTCAGCTCTGGTATTATCTCGAATTCACGAAGAATATCAGCAAGAAACATGGTATAGGAGATTATATTACCCTTGATATATTTTCATATGTGTTTTGAATTGTGAAAAACCGGAACGGTTCATTTAGCTGAAGTTCCAACCCAAAATAATTTACTGCACTTGCTGACTTTATCTCTAAAGCACCTGACAATCAGACCCCATCCATAATAGGAGCGGGATTTAATAACTTCCAGTTTTTAACTTGTCTTTAGGCCTCCATAGAAGCGCTAATAAAATAGCTCCAAGCTTGTTGAGCATCTATCATTAACACTCCTGAGAAACCAATATTCTACGTGAAACTTGCGAAAGTTAGTAAATCCTCGCCCCTGATTAATCATCTTTGTTGTCAAAATACTGTTATCTTTTAGGACACAACGTAGAGTGCATAACATAAGCTATGTGCCCGAAGTAGTGTCACTATACTAATCACAGAGAAAAGAACAAGCATTGTGGGCAAGTTAGTTGTTACCAGCTGCCAAATCCAAGCTCTTATTAGTATAGTATCAAATAAGAAACGAATACGAAGCTTCAGTCAGTGGGCACCTGTCGCCCTGATAACTGCTAATGGCGTCAAGATTAAAAGTTTGAGGTCTTGTAATAGCGATATGTTGAGAATATACCGCAAATCCATTCGACTCCTTTCATCGGCTTTAATCTGACTGCGTCCATTGATTTGCCAAATGCAGGTAAGTCCCGGTTTCACATCAAATCTTGATTCATGCCAATTGGTGCACGCTCTGGCCTCTTCCCACACTAACGGCCTAGGACCAACTAATCCCATATCACCCAGCAGTACATTGAAAAATTGTGGTAGCTCATCCAAACTCCACTTCCGTATAAATCGCCCAATTGTTGTTATGCGAGGATCGGATTCAATTTTTTTCAAAACGAATGGTCCAGCGTCATCAGCCTCATCACTTTGAATAAGGTGAATAGAGCTTTGCGTTGGAGAATGAACAACCATTGATCTAAATTTATACATCTTGAATGGCTTCATCCCCAAGCCAATACGATCCTGCTTGAACAGAATCGGACCTTTTGAACTGATTTTAACGGCAATTGCTGTTAAAAGCATGATCGGTGACAGCAGAATTAGACAAACGACTGCTCCGACGATATCCATACCACGCTTCCAAATGGGTGCAGTAATGCCGGACAATAAGTGAAAATCCTCTAACGTCATTCGTGATTGCGTTACTTCATCGACAGTAACCACTCCACCTGTATCATTATTTTCAATTTCGTCGCAGGCTTCATCATTTTTTAATGATGCATCATCTTGAAATTCCAATGAAAACAAGCCTTCAATATCCATCTGATGGCGTTGCCCATCAGAGTTAACATAGGCCTTAGAAGGGTGGTTGTAAATGAAATATTCAAGTGGTTGGACACTATCTTTGATTGCATTTGAAATTAGTGAAGCAAACTTTTCTGCTCCATCTACAGATGTATAGGGCAAAACAAATCCTATTCGTTGATTATCAATCCAGCCTATTTCATCAACTGATCTTATGCGCTTAACCATTTCGTGTACTACACGAGGCTCCCATGTAAATCCTTCTTTAGTTGTAGAATAAACAAGTAATGAAAATTCATACTGACCACGGTTGGATATGTTTCTTTGAGCTGCAATACGTTTTTTAAATTCAACGCTACTGTGGATACCATATAAGTTATTCTTGATAGATAACGATCGTTGAATAAATGACAAGCTAGCCATGACTCTATATTTAATCATTGTACTGAATTTAATCATTGCACTGATCCCATGAATATTTTTCTGTTAATCTCATTATGCAGAAAACCCACTAAATAATGAGGAGTGTTGGTGTCACTGAATTTTTGCACTACCGCTTAGCAGTAAGAGTAAAAACACAGTCCATGCTTTTTAATCTGATGTTTATAATTATTTGTTTTTAACACTATGTTGTTTTTTGTAAATTTTATTTAAATTTTTATTGAGTATTTTTCTAATAAAAACAACTATATAACATAAATCACCCTATGGAAATTATATTGTCAATTATTATTGTGAACAATTGTAAACTGTCCCTGCATCAGAGTTAAGCTTTTTATCACACACGTACAGTAATTAAATAGACGTACCAAATTGTTAAAAATAGACTTAAATATCTGTCCATTTTTGTAGAGAGCAGTTTGATTTTCTAGCGGCGACAATATTCTAGCACAAGGCACGAAACATGCCACTAGGAGTCTGTCAATGTGATATCGCCGGGTATAGAAAGCCGATAAATGATCATCTGCGTTGCGTGCACTCGTCTGGAATAGCCTGCTAATCCTGCTCTCGCGTACCTAGCAGCTAACCACTTCTCAACTTCCGATACCCGGCGATATCACATTCAAAGACTACTAGGAGGCTGCCCGAGAATAGCAGCCGTAGCGAGGGAAAGCTGATTTGAGTCACATTTTTCCATTATTTGAGACGAATAGTTGCTCTATTTAACGAAAATAAGGGGGAAATGCGGCCAAATTCAGTTTTTCCGCAGCAGGTTCTCTATTCTCAGACAGCCTTCTAGTAAAAACTTACAGGATTGTGTAGATAGAGTCTCAGGCACTTACGAGCTCATACACAATGTCCTGCGGACTCAACAAGAGAGTCTAGGTAAACTTCCAGGTTGGTATAACCAGCCGAACTCAAGTCAGTTCTATTTCGGTCGCCGGGATTTGTAAAATCAAGTCCATTTTCAATTTCCCAACGATCAGGGATACCATCGCGATCGGTATCAGATGGTGCTACTCCTTTAGCAATGAAACTCAAACCGCCGACATCATCTTGGGAATTAATCAGACGACCCAGACGATTCTTCAGATGATTAATAATTCTCTTATCGATAAGGTCTCGCGGGAGTGATGCTCCGGCATATTTCAATATTTCCTGATATGCATTTTCTGCTGACAACACAGGATTAATCACAGGAAATGGGAATGCCTTGTTTTGAACTTCACCAGGTTCATATCCCAAGAACACTTCACCTCCTACGGGTAGTCCGTCATGAACACTGTCTTTATCTGTATCCATATAGTTGCCGGAAAAATAAATGTAGAACTCACCTTCATCGTCGTTCTCTTCGCGCATGGCCGTGTTTAGATTTTTTAATGTCGTACTGGGGCCTGCGATGAGATAATTGTTAACGTAATTCATTGTGATATTTGGTCGACCTGTGTGACCACTGCGCTCGCCCCAGTTATAAACGACATTATTCACAAAATCCATACCCATAAATCTACGATCCTTTTCAACCTGGCCTGAATCTAAATACATTTGCCCACCCACAACTGGATTTCGAATATTGTTACTAGCCACCAGGTTTTGATAAAGCGTATAGCCACCCAGACCTTTGGCCAACTCATTATCCGATGCTCCAGCAAACAACATAACTCCTCGACTATGAGGTCCGATAGGATGAAAAGAGTCATACAATGCTTCTGAAATGATTGAATGTTGAAGGGTTATATTCCTGGATTCAAGAATATCCACCACCTCATCCATGCTCCATGACGCTGAAATATGGTCGAGAATTAGACGGTTGGTATTAAAAGCATAGATAGCATCTCCTCCCGCCCCTCCCAAGTTCTTGTTTCCATTGCCTTTATTTTTATCCTTAGGATCTCGGGCATTATAATCACCAAGACGAAATCGCATATAGCGAATAATCACATCTGATCGATCAACAATATCAAGTGGATATCCGGCAAGTGTAATCCCACCACCAGGAGCGGTTTGTCCAGCAAGAGTAATCCTGTCTGACCTTATTTTCAGTCTAGAGTTCAAGTTAATAATGCCACCTGTTTCAAACACTACAGTTCGCGCTCCGGCGGCGGTATCCAGAGCGTGGCGCAAAGTTCCAATTGTGCCATCATCCAACAACTTTGTAACATGGTAAACATCACCACCACGACCTCCTGTTGCGTATGCGCCAAACCCTTGAGCACAAGCAAAAGCCTTAACTGGAACCTTCTGGTGTTTAACCTCACAACCAAGAAGCAGCATAAAAAATGTAATCAATAGACATTGACTTAAAACACGCATTTGGAATCTCACATTCAAGAGGTTGGATTTAGCTTGCCGCAATAAAACAGTATTGTGTCTACAAATAGACAACTGCTATCAATCCACGGATCAATCATTAATTTTTTCTAAATAGGCTGGGGATACTGAAGCGGTGGATTATTAAAAAAATCTGTCTGATTAAAATAAGCCTTCATGTTTAAATGAACTTCTGGGTGATTCAGAAGTGTTTCAATTGAAAACCAGGTTATTTCGGAATGCTGCACATCAATTTTGATTTTAGGATTTTCCGTCAAAATAAAAGCATAGCCCAAGGCAACATAGTGAGTATTGATGTTATCCTTATTCAAATAATTGTCTGTATAAATATGATCAAACCCCCCTAAAAACCAGCTATTTTGTTTCTTTAACGTCACGCCAAGCTCTGCTTGTGAGACACGAGCAATCGCATTGTAGAGTGTTTCATTTTTCTTGATTCTTCCACCTGGTGCAAACCAAAAACCCTTTGCTGGTCGATTTAAACGCTTACCGAGTAAGATTTCTTTATTTGGGTTCTGAATAATTAAGTCAACGGAAACCAGCGGTGTTGCATTGATGATGTCGATAAATTCCATAGTGTATTTAAAAAATTTGGAGGATATTTTATGTTCTTAAGGAGCGAGAATTTAATTCAACCAAAATTCTACATTGCCACTGACAATCAAGCACGGAAGTTGAAAGTTCTGCTTGAGGAATAACTCCACCTCAATACAACATTGACATTGATGGAGTATCAGAAAGGCTATTCAAAAATAGAAAACCTCCTGAGGAACGTCTGGCACAAATCAGCTTTCCCTCATCACGATTTCTATTCTCGGGTAACCTTCTAGTAGTCTTTCAATGTAATATTGCCGGGTATAGAAAGCCGATAAATGGTCATCTGCGTTGTTGCACTCGTTTGGATTAACCTGCTAGTCTTGCTCTCGTGCGCCTGGCAGCTAACCACTTCTCAACTCCCTATACTCGTCAATATCACATTGAAAGACTACTAGCGTGCAGTCGGAGCCAATAATTGCTTCAACTTTCTTTGTTGATCAAGAGACCAGATCCGCTGAGGATGGTCAGCCAGGAAAATACCTTCGGAAGCAGGGGATGATCTTAGAAACCAGAAACCACGCTGTCCAACAGTATGACGTATATCGGTGCTTACGCTAACATTCGGCGAACGTAAAGGTAGATCGAGTAATACGACATCGACCGGCTCACCCTTATAGATGTGCTCTACTTTTAAAACACCAAGCAACCTTGGTTTCTGTGTTTCAGGAAACCTGACAGTAGCTTTACCAATAAAGGTTGCCTTGACAATCACTTCAGACTGATTGACTAGCTCCTGATCAGTCATTCCAGCCCAAGTTGCGTGAACAGGCTTAACGACAATTAAACTAATACCGAGTAAAAAGTAGTTAATAAACTTCAATTGATGCTCTTATGAAAGGAGAGTCAATAACTTGCACATTTTGGCGTAGACCCGTTTTTGTTAAATCATTGTTCGTATTCAAGGCATAAAAACAGTCATAGCAGGCTATGTAACTGTTTTTACAATGCAGAAGACAGACAAAAAAACAAGCTAAAACGTATAAGTTATTGAATTTCCATTCCTTCAATGTAAGCAAATTAAGATGCAGCTACATGCTTACGTATTGCCGTAAAAACGCCAAAACCCGATAACATCAACCAAAACGCTGCTGGAAGAGGAACTGCTGCCGCCCCATATAATTCTCGAATACCAGCAATATCATCAGCCTGTGGACCAACAAAACTCCTTTGAATAATTGGGTTCATTAGGGAGTCAGTATCAATACGTCCAACATGATCCAGTCCCAAACTGTGTCCGATTTCATGAGTCAACGTGTTAAAGAAAAAACCACCTGTAAAATCATCAGCATCCAGTACAAAAGTATCCGCAGTATCAAAGTGAATATCACTTATCGCTGCCTCATTCATTCCTACTGGATTATTAAAAAAGCTGATGAAGGCATGTGCAAGAACATTGCCAACACCATCTAAGGCGTGCCTTCCAATCAAAATATCTGGATCAGCGGCAGTTGTAAATGTAAAAGCAAGATCAGCAACATCTGACCAGGCATCAAACGCTCGACTAACCTCTGTAAAAATAAAATCAGAAGTTTCTCCGGGCAAAAGACTCCCGTCAGTTTCTATTCCACTACCACAAGGATCTCCGTTTTGTCCGACTATTCGACAGCCCGAAACTTCATCAGCATAACCCCAGGTGAGAGAAGCCCCTTGCCCTAGTATTGGCGAACCCCATTTAAACCCAGACAATACAAATGCTTGTGCCGAATATGACGTCAAAATACTTATCAACGCAAACACTTTTAAACAAGAACCGAACTTCATACAAACCCCTCTAGAATTAGACAATTATGCAATTTTAGTATTATTTTTTTGGTAATGAGCAATCAATGCAAGTGACCCTCGTTTATCGAGCGTTATAAATTAACCTAAAACACCAATCATCCTCAATAACACTTATGATTTTACTATTGTTATTTTCAAAATAGCCTAAGCGTTACTGGCTCCAGACTAGCAAAAGCTTCTTGAATCATATGCAGACTTCGCGAGATCACGGTTGCAGTTTTTCAACTGCCTGCTTTTGCCGATAGCTGTGCTCGTAAAACAGTTGCATAACCAGCTCTGAGCCTATTTTAGCGCCTTGCCCCCATCAAAACTAACTCGCAATAAACCCCGAATCGTGACAGAACTACAATCGTGAGATATAGGAATATTAACTCTCACCCATCATAAAAACAATGTCTCTATTCAGAGACAGTTTTTTGTTTGAATTCAGGCAAAAACAGGAACGTGCATCAAATATGGCGCGCAACCGGCACTCCGTCAACATAAATATTGACGATTAATAAGACAACCATCTGCTGCGTTGCACACGTCAGCATTAGCCCAACTTTGCCATTAAATATGGACTTAAACAATGCTTTCATTTCATCAATACCTTTTTTGATTCGACAAAAATAAAAATAAAGCTGCTGAAACACCCGCAGAACCATAGAGCATGGTCATGACCATAATCTGATATCTGGCAGCAATTAAAGGTGAAATGCCAGATAATATCTGCCCTGTCATCATTCCCGGCAGCGAGACCAAACCGACAGCAAACAATGAGTTGGTAATCGGTATCAACGCAGCCCTAAATGCAATATTTCTAGCTTGCCGATAGTCTACTCCACGACTCAACTCAGATTCATGACGCTCTGCCGCAAGACTCACTGTATTCATGGCGTTAGCGAAGATCATACTCGCCAGTGGAATAATGTAGCTTGGCATATACCAAGGCTGCAGATTCAAAACGCCCTTGACAACAAGCGCCAGCGTCAGCCCTCCCCCAGCAACAATGGACACAACCACATGCGCATATATTTTGCTATTCTTACAGGTCAATTCACGCATGGCTATCCAGCTGGAAATTAACACCATGAGGATCAGTATCAGCGAAACCAGATAAATATTATCTGACTCGAAGAGGTGCATTAACAAGTGACCTATCAATAGCAATTGAATGAGCATACGCAATAAAGCGAACATGGCATTACCATGACTGCGTGTCCACACAAACAGGATAATGATCACGACTATTACTGGGATAAATGACAAGACAAGGCTTGAATCTGAGATCAAAATGACTGGAGTCAATTGGTTCATTTGTGGGTTGCGAGATGGATAGTGATTAATCGATACATAAATACCGGTTCTGTGACACCTTTCTGATTATTATGATTAGCAATATAGATCGATAGACTTGCCTCAATCAATAGAATCCGCAATGATTGTAGGATGAAATCACTCTCCAAAAATCTCCCTGCCACAAACACGGGCCTCTGCAACGCTGAGCAAAGCATACTGTTGGTTGTAGATATTCAACAACGATTGACAGCGGCCATGCCTGAAGAGCAATCAGGAATAATGTTGCGCAACACCCATAGATTGTTGCAAAGCGCTGCCTGCCTGAACATCCCCTTACTTGTGACAGAACAATATCCTCAAGGGCTTGGTAATACACATGCAAACCTGAAACAAACTTTTCCTGCCAATACACTCATTTTTGAGAAAACTAGTTTTTCGTGTTGTGCTGCCAACGGTTTTATCAGTGCACTCCGGAAATCCGGGAAAACCCAGATAATTATCTCAGGTCAGGAAACACATGTCTGTGTATTGCAAACTGCGCTTCAGCTCAAAGCTGAAGGATTTGCTGTTTTTGTGGTAGAAGATGCAACTTGTTCACGCTCGGCAACACATCACTCAAATGCTGTGCTTCGAATGCGACACCATAACATTGAGATTACTAACCACGAGTCAGTGCTGTTTGAATGGTTAGGTGATGCATCTCATCCCGATTTCAAATCACTTTCAATGCTGATTCGGTAATAACATATGACAACAACTCAAACGCTCAATCAGTTTCTCACCGCTGTCAAAGCAGCCCAACGCGTCAGTTTTGAGCAAACCATGCAAATTATAGACGAACACTATCAGTTTACAACAACAACGTTTGAAAATGGCCTGGGTGCAGAGATGATCATCAATCAACCAAGAGCCAATTCAGGCTCATGCAAAATCTTTGCTTTTGCAAGATTGCATGCATTGAACGAACTACAAACGCTTGGATTATTCGGAGATTATTACCATAAAGATGTTCTAAGCAATCCAATGGCAACAGGCCATGCCAATATCCGCACTTTTATTAAATACGGCTGGAAGGGGATCAATATGCCTGATAATCCTCTGCAATTACGCGACTAATGGCAACTTTTAGAACGATAATGAAATAACTTCCGAAACTTGTAAACAGGGACAGACAACGATTAATTTTTATTCTTGGCTTATTTTATCGTGGTCTGTCCCCGTTTTT
>VAPL010036818.1_pt1 | contig 20006 bp, 17 predicted proteins | sample 3395061 | NCBI WGS metagenome assembly VAPL01 (sample SAMN08290444, study PRJNA428436) | hydrothermal vent metagenome | isolation source: Deep-sea hydrothermal vent chimney 2 | place: Pacific Ocean: Juan De Fuca Ridge | depth 2182 m m | reverse complement strand
GGAATTTCATTTATGTAATGCTCAGCATTCACGGCAACCTCACCCATGAATAATGCACCGTTTGCTCCTATGCCATCAAGACGGCCATCTATCCGAACATCTTCATAGGTCAGCTGGGCAAACTGGATGCTGTTATATAGCGTATGAACCACGTTCTCCGCATTTTGCTCGCTGACCCATTTAGTCCATTCAGAAACGGCAGCCGTCAAAAAACCATAACGATAAGAATCTGTTAATTCCGTATCACTTGCAGTACCCAAAGTAATGTTTTGTGGAATGGTGTCTGTGATCGATACGCCGGTCATGTTGCTTATAGATGTATTGGCTTGCTCTATTGCTGCAGTGACGTCTACACCGGTATTGATTAAAAATTCAGTGAGTCCTGTAGCTAAGTGCGTATAATAAGAAATTGTGACCTGTTTGGAAGAGTTTGCTTTATAGTTAATAACAGTCGATAGTTTTTGCTCTGAATTCAGAGCGACGAGTGTGCCGCTCGCCTCTTCTTCATATTGGCCACCCTTTATTTCGAGTAAAAGAGGCTGGTTTGCTATGGCTAAATCGACTGAAAAATTGCCAAATTCATCTGTACTTCCGCTATTAAACTTAGTACCTTTATTGCCTGTAGAGTAATCATAAACAGTAACCAAGCCATTTACAATTGCGGCATCAAAGGCCACACCCTTAATCGAGGTAGCTGGTCGACTTTCGGGCAAGCTACCCCCGCCACCACAACTCATTATCAATATAAGTATTGCGCTAAATAAATATTTTAAGTTTTGTATTTCTTTCATACCGCTCGCCTCGTATTGTTTCCCGAAACAAGGGAAAACAGGGTTATTCTAACATGGCTAGCAGGATGGTTTTGATTTGGCAGTCGAAGAAAATGACGTGAACTGTAATCAAATAGCAACAAAAGGAAGAGATTTAACCTTGATGATCGTATTTTAAATTCAGTTTGTTGAATCAACGCCCTCTAATGGGGGGGGGGCGTTTTGATTCAGCTATTTTGTTGAGTTTTTTGCGGAAAATGAGTGAAAAGCCGTGTTTTTTCAGGGGGTGACACGACTGTTATAGATGGATTAATTCAAAGAATGATTGTCGTTTTGGGTTTGCTCTCCAATGAGTGTGCAGGTTGATGGGTTCGATCAATCAAGTTCTGTTAAATTAACAGGTTGATACTGGGGTTGCAGGGCTTTTTCTTTAATGCGTTGTTCCACCGCAACGTGGATGCGGAGGTCGCGATGGGGCGATGATATTTTTTACTGAGTTTCCATAGGCCGGTTCAGGCACTTTCGATGGGAGAAGCGTAGCACGGTTTGATTTCACTCATTTTATTGAAATGCAATGTGAGGCCGTGTGTTTTAGCTTTTGATAGCATCCACGCTAATGCGATATCACTCAGTCCTCGTTCTTTATTTCCGCCTCCAACGTCAGAATGTGTACCGCTAAACCAGACTTGCTCTATAAATTGGGAAGGTTCCCACATTGTTGGTGCGAATTTTTTTCTTTTTTCATCAATTGAAACTGCATGGTAAGCATTTTTGACATCAGAGTTGAGTTTTCGGTCTTTGAATTCTTTGAAAAAAGGATTGAATCGATTCAGCCAGCTCACCGGGATGCCAAATGCGCCAACGGTGTCCCAGACGCCGATCATTTCAATTTTACACTCGGGGTGTGAATACCTTTTTTTGAATTCTGCTTTGGCTTGCTCATCTTTGCCGTGATACAGTTTGTAGCCGTTTTTGATTTGATCGATATGATTGTTTTTAAGCAAGCCACATTTATAAATTAAACCGGCAACGATGCGCACGGTGTAAGCCCCGCGGCTAAAGCCAAACAGGTAAATTTGATCCCCTGGTGTGTAATTTTCGGCGATGTATCGATAACATTGAATGATGTTATCGGAGATGCCCAGCCCTGTGATTCCGCCTATATATTTATGAATCCCGGTACCTACGCCACTGTCATAAAATACAATTTGAGATTGATCCGGGTCATTTATTAGGGCTTCCTTGGTTTGGCCTACGTTTGTGTTTTTTTCGCTGCCTGATTCCCATTTGTTCCACGTTCCATCTGAGCATACTACAATACGCTTTGTCATGACCTTATTCTCCATATATGGGGTTCAAAAGCAGTGATGCGTCACGAACCTCTGGCAAAATTGGCGGTTTTTTTGTTAATGACTTCTGTTTTTTTGAGATCCATAAAAATTACCTCTTGAGCTCACGGAGGAAAAGTAACAAAAGCACAGTGAATATGCCAATTATTACCCCGTTCAGATATCAGGATCTAGGTAATACGGTTTTTTGCTCAATAAACTCCAAAGCATTACCATCCGGGTCGCGGCAAAATAGCGCTCGACGAGCTGATTTGCTGGTGGTAAAAGAAATATGAGCTTGCGTCAGCAGGGTGGTTAATTGATCCAGGTCATGGACAGCCAAGGCGATATGACGGTCTCGTCCGCCATGCTGGGGTCGCTGAGTCGTTGGGTCGGGATTGGGTAATTGCAGTAAATGAATTTGTTGGGCTCCTACATTTAACCAGATGCCGGGGTAGCCTAAGTCGGGACGATCAGGGTCTCGTTCCAATTTTAAAACGGTACAGTAAAACTCAAGAGATTGTACTACATCCGAGATGATTAAACTGGCGTGAATAATATGGTTGATCATTCGGGCAGTAAATTTTTATGTTACATTTTGACCTGCAGCTTGCAGGTCGGCATGATATGACGAGCGTACCATCGGTCCACTGGCAACTCTTTTGAAGCCCATTTTTTTTGCGATTTCACCGAGTTTTTCAAACTCTTCTGGCGTGACAAAACGAGTGATGGGCAAGTGGTGGCGGGTGGGTTGCAGGTATTGCCCTATTGTTAACATGTCGCATTGATGGTCTCGTAAATTTTGCATGACGTCTTCGATTTCTTGCATCGTCTCACCTAAGCCGACCATGATGCCGGATTTGGTTGGCACCGCAGGATGAGCGGCTCCGAATTGTTTGAGCAGGTCGAGAGACCAGAGGTAGTCGGCACCAGGACGAGCTTGTTTATAAAGGCGGGGGACGGTTTCCAGATTATGGTTGAAAATATCAGGTGGCTCCGAGGTCAGTGCGGTGAGGGCTTTTTCCATACGTCCACGGAAATCGGGAACTAAAATTTCAATTTTAATTTCTGGGCTTGCGGTGCGTATAGCCTGAATGCAAGTGGCGAAATGCCCAGCCCCCCCATCTCTTAAATCGTCTCTGTCTACCGAGGTAATGACAACATAGTTTAACTTCATGCTCGCGATAGTTTGTGCGAGATGTTGAGGTTCATGCTGGTCTAAGGCTAAAGGTTTGCCATGGGCAACATCACAAAATGGACAGCGGCGTGTGCAGATGTCGCCCATAATCATAAAGGTAGCTGTGCCTTGACTGAAGCACTCCCCTAGATTGGGGCAAGAAGCTTCTTCACAAACCGTATGCAGTTTATTTTCTCTTAACACGGCCTTGAGCTGACTGACTTTTTTACCGCTCGCAGCTTTAGCGCGAATCCATTTGGGTTTTTTGAGGAGTGTCGTGGTAGGCGCAATTTTTATTGGAATTCGTGCTACTTTGTCAGCGCCGCGTTGATGCCGGTTATTGGTTGGCGGGATTATTCTGTTATCGTTCATTTTGAGTATTTAAGTGATTGGATGGGTTTCAAATATGCGCGTTTGATAATTCATGTTACGAAAAATAGAAGTCGAAATTTCCTGGCTTACGTTTGAGACGTTGCAGTTGGGTAAAAAGTTTCTCAGCTGAGTCATTTTTATATCGCTTAAACCGCAGGGATTAATGCGTGAAAAAGGCTCTAAATCCATATCAATATTAAAACTAAGGCCATGATAGGCGCAGTTTTTTTTAATTCGTAAACCCAGGGATGCGATTTTATCGTTCTCAATATATACGCCAGGTGCCCCATTTTTTCGTGCAGCCATAATATTATGTTGTTGCAAATAGTCAATAATACTTTGCTCTAGCAGGTAAACTAATCGGGTTACCCCCATACCAAGCCGGTTTAAGTCGAAAAGAATATAAAAAACAGCTTGGCCAGGGCCATGATAGGTGATTTGTCCGCCTCGGTCTATTGGAATGACTGGGATTTCTCCAGGGTTCAGTACGTGCTCTGATTGTCCATTTAAGCCTTGGGTAAAGACAGCAGGATGCTCGGTTAACCATAGTTCATCGCAAGTTTGTATATTTCTGTTCATGGTGAAGGTTTGCATGGCGCGCCATGTTGAGACGTAATCTTGTATTCCTGTCGAGGTGCGGATAATGAGTTCGTTGGCAGCCATGATGATGCTTATAAGGCCATGATGACATGCTCGCAATCGCTAAGATCCTGGTAGATGGCATCCAGTTGTGCCTGGCTTGAGGCTTCGATCGTGGCGGTGACGGCCAAATATTTCCCGGTTTTGCTTGGCCGTGAAGTGATGTGAGCTTGTTCTAGCTCAGGGTAGTGTGCTCGTACGATTGCGCTGACAATGTGTTCGAAATCGTCCGGTTTTGCCGTGCTCCCCATCGCTTTTATGGGGAACTTGCAGGGAAATGCAATAATAGATTCTTTTTCTTTTGGCACGGGTTTATGTATGTATAAATGCTTGATAGAGGGTTAACATGCGAGCCCATAAGGGGCCTGGTTGTCCATTTGCTACTGGCTTGTCATCGAGCAAGGTCACTGGGATAATTTCTTTCGTTGAGCTGGTAAGCCAGATTTCATCTGCTTGTTGAGCGCGCTGTAGAGAAATACGCTCTTCAAAATGAGCAATATTGTTTTTAGCAGCGAGTTCTAGCACTAAGTCTCGGGTAATGCCGGGTAACAGTTCCGCGCTTTTAGGCGGAGTGATGATGCGCCGGTTTTCGACAATAAACACAGTGCTTGCAGCGCCTTCGGTAAGGTGGTTTTCTTTTAAGAAAATAGCCTCATCTGCGTGGTTATCGAGTGCTTGTTGTCGGGCTAAAATATTAGCTAATAAAGAGATTGACTTAATGTTACAGCATTTCCAGCGTAAGTCTTCCATCGTTATTGCAGCCGCACCTTGAGTCAGTAGATTTGGGTCGACGGCGGTAAGAGGGTGGCTCACCGCAACGATGGTCACTGGTGTTTTTTCAGGAAATTTGTGATCTCTTGGGGCAACACCGCGAGTGATCTGGATGTAGAGACTTTGTTCTTTCGTGTTGTTGGGGTTTTTGGCGATGAGTGTGTTAAGTCGTTGTTCCCATTTGTCATGGCTCAGTGGTGGTGCGATGCGGATGTTGATTAAGCTGTGATCCAGTCTTTCAAGGTGTTGTTTTAAGCGAAATAACTTACCGCTATAAACTGGAATGACCTCATAGACCCCGTCACCAAAGACAAAACCCCGGTCAAAAATAGAAATTTTTGCCTCATTAGCCGGGATAAATTCGCCATTTAAATAGACTATTGCATCAGTGTGGCTGCTCAGTGTTTTCATTATTATTCAAGCATTAACAGCATTTCGTCGATTAAGCGGCTGATCATGCTACCCTCTTCGATGGTTTGTAGTGCGATAAGGGGGCGATGATCGAGCTGTTCTCCTGCGAGTTTTATTTGCAAGGAACCCAGTTCCTGGTCAGAATGTATCGGTGCCATTATGGTGGTCGGCAGGCTGACTTCAGGTTTTAATTGTTCATATGTCCCTTTTGGGATCGTCACATATAAGTGATCAGCGATACCAATAGGGAGTTGTTCCGTTGCACCTTTCCATATTTTGACCTGCTGAATGGCCTCTTTTTTACTATAAAGAAGATGGGTTTCATAAAAACGGAAGCCGTAATTGAGTAGTTTTTGGCTTTCAGTCGCGCGTGTATTTTTAGTTTTTATTCCCATAACAACAGAAATGAGTCGCATTTTGTCGCGTTGCGCCGAGGCGACCAAGCCATAACCGGCTGATTCAGTATGCCCTGTTTTAAAACCATCTACCGTTTCATCACGCCATAACAACGTATTGCGATTTCGCTGAGCTATATCATTATAGGTATATTCTTTGATCTTGTACCATTTGTAGAATTCAGGAAAGCGTTCAATAGTGGATCTGGCTAAAATGCTCAAATCTCTGGCGGTTGAATAGTGGTCTTTGTGTGGCATGCCCGTACTGTTTGCGAAATGTGTATTGCTCATGCCCAGTTCTTGGGCGCGCTGATTCATGACCGCCGCAAACACCTCTTCACTGCCTGCAATATGTTCAGCCAGAGCGACAGTGGCATCATTACCTGATTGTACAATCAAGCCCATTAAGAGTGTTTTGACAGGAATTTTTTTGCCAACCTCGACAAAAGTGCGAGAGCCTTTCATTTTCCAGGCTTTTTTGCTGATGGTTACCAAGTCATCAAGTTTAATGTTGTTTTCTTTCAGTTCTTCAAACAAGATATGCGCCGTCATCATTTTGGTTAAGCTGGCCGGTTCGAGACGCTTATCTGCATCTCGTTCTGATAATGACTGGCCGCTATGGAAATCAACCAGCAGATAGCTGGCAGCGGTAATGGTCGGTGCGGCAGGTATGATGGGCGCTGCCACAGCATAATAGGGCAAAATAACGAGCAGCAGAGCAAACAATAGACAAAATATGCGCTGTGATAATGAGGTTGTTGCAGTCACTGCGGTTAGGCCTCCGGACTTGTATTAAGTGATATATTGAAGTAATTTACCACATGTGAAGGTGTTTAGGGTCGCTGTTCTTGTCGTTTGCATGAATGGTTTTAAATTGTTATTTTTAGCAAAGCTTCCGTGTCTTGCTTCTACTCTTTGTTTTCATTTATCCAGGCAAGGTGTTGTGAGGCGTGTGTATCGGTATTAATTGTACTGTTATTTTGGGGCAGGGTTTGCCTGTGATGTTAGTGACGTTAATGTAAGTACTCTCGTACCATGACAACTAACTTTATAGATGAAGCAATGCACATGTTTGTCCTTATGCTGATTAATGCGTAATAAAAAAGCTGTATACCTATTTTTGTAATTCTTTCCCTTCAGCAAGAATAAATTCAAGGAAAGTTTTTGCAACCAATGATAATGTTTTATTTTTTAAATGCACGGCATACCAGCGTCGTTTAATCGGGAAACCTTTGACGTCTAACACCGTTAATTTCCCTGCGTCTCGCTCCAAACTTAAACTGTGTAGAGACAATATAGCTAACCCCAGTTCTGCCATTACAGCTTGTTTAATCGCTTCGCTGCTACCTAACTCCATATAGGGTTCAATTTGTAGTTTATGTTTTTTCAATAGTACGTCGAACACCAGGCGCGTACCTGAGCCTTTTTCACGCTGTAAAAACCGCTCTTTAGTTAGAGATTTTAATTGAACGTTTTTTTTGTTCGCGAGTGGATGATGAGGTGGCGCAACAACGACTAGGACATTTTCAAGAAATGGATAGGCTGTTAATCCGTCGCCATCGGGAATACGGCCCATGACAACAAAATCATCCTCGTTGTTCGTTAAACGCTCTAGCAATTGAGCTCGATTGGTGAACTTCAGTTTAGGTTCGACCTCCGAGTAATTTTGCAAAAAACGCCCCAACAAATGAGGCATGAAATATTCTGCTGTTGTGACTACGGATAGATTCAATGCGCCTTTGACTTCTCCTTTTAGTTCTTTAACCTGAATTATTAAATTGTTGACTTGACGTAAAATCTCAGTGCTCGGCGGGTACAGGGCTTTTCCGGCCGCCGTGGGAAATACTTTTTTGCCCACTCTTTCGAATAGGGGTAATTCCATTTGTGCTTCCATTCGTTTAATTTGAAGAGAAACAGCAGGTTGAGTGAGGTAAAGTTCTTCAGCGGCACGCGTGTAGCTAGACAGCCGAAAAACAGCTTCAAATAGCTTAATTTGTTGTAAGGTGAGATGCATCGGCCTATTGTATAACAAAATGTAATGGATTTTATAATAATAAATAATTTTTACAAATTGTAATATTCGGCTATAGTAACAACACGTGACGCCAATATCATCTTGCTTAGGCGCTTCCAGATAGGCTGGAACACCCTGAAAACGCAAAGAAAACTGGCGTACGATTAACACCGTTTTTCGGGGTTGGAAGAGTTTACTCCTTTGACCAAAATGAAAGCAAATTTAGTTATAAGAGGAAGCGAGCAATGGCAGATAAGAAATACAGTGCGGGTGTTAAAGAATACCGCGAAACTTACTGGATGCCTGAATACACGCCTTTAGACACGGATCTTCTGGCCTGTTTTAAAGTCACTCCACAAGATGGCGTACCTCGTGAAGAAGTTGCAGCAGCCGTTGCGGCAGAATCTTCAACGGGTACTTGGACGACGGTATGGACCGATTTGTTAACGGATTTAGATCACTATAAAGGTCGAGCTTACGCGATTGAAGATGTGCCCGGCGATGACACTTGTTTTTATGCCTTCATTGCTTATCCACTCGATCTTTTCGAAGAAGGTTCAGTGGTTAACGTACTGACCTCTTTAGTCGGTAACGTATTTGGCTTTAAAGCACTGCGTGCACTTCGTTTAGAAGATATTCGCTTCCCCATTGCCTACGTTGTAACTTGTAATGGACCACCACAAGGTATCCAGGTTGAACGTGACATTCTAAATAAATATGGTCGTCCTCTATTAGGCTGTACGATCAAACCTAAACTCGGTTTATCTGCGAAAAACTACGGTCGTGCGTGTTATGAAGGCCTACGTGGTGGTCTGGATTTCACCAAAGATGATGAAAATGTAAACTCACAGCCTTTTATGCGCTGGAGACATCGTTTTGACTTTGTTATGGAAGCGATCCATAAAGCAGAAGCTGAAACAGGCGAACGTAAAGGTCATTACTTGAACGTTACTGCACCCACCTCTGACGAAATGATGAAGCGTGCTGAATATGCGAAAGAAATCGGCGCACCCATCATCATGCATGATTACCTTACAGGTGGTCTTTCTGCAAATACGCAATTGGCTCAATGGTGTCAAGAAAATGGTATGTTGTTACACATCCATCGTGCAATGCATGCGGTACTTGATCGTAATCCGCATCACGGTATCCACTTCCGCGTATTAACAAAAATATTGCGCTTGTCAGGCGGAGATCATCTGCATTCTGGTACGGTTGTGGGTAAATTGGAAGGCGATCGTGAAGCGACTTTGGGCTGGATCGACATCATGCGCGATTCTTATATTAAAGAAGATCGTTCACGCGGTATTTTCTTCGATCAAGATTGGGGCGCAATGCCGGGTGTTATGCCTGTTGCTTCAGGTGGTATCCATGTATGGCACATGCCAGCGTTGGTTAATATCTTTGGCGATGACTCTTGCTTACAGTTTGGTGGCGGCACACTGGGTCACCCTTGGGGTAACGCAGCAGGCGCAGCGGCTAACCGAGTTGCGGTTGAAGCTTGTGTTGAAGCACGTAACCAAGGTCGTGAGCTTGAGAAAGAAGGTAAGGATATTCTTACTTCAGCAGCCAAGCATAGCCCAGAGCTTAAAATGGCGATGGAAACCTGGAAAGAAATCAAGTTTGAATTCGACACCGTTGACAAGTTGGATGTTGCTCACAAGTAAGGCTGGAGCAGTTTAATAGTTAAGTGAAAACTGGATGAGCGATCAATTAAATAGTCGTTCATCTCTTTTTCGCCAGCGAATTTGAAGTCATTGAGGAAAATAAAATGAGTGATATGCAAGATTACAAATCAAGCTTAAGCGACGTTTCAAGTCGTAAGTTTGAAACTTTTTCTTATCTGCCTGAATTAACACCAGAGCAGATCCGTAAGCAGATTGAATATATTGTTAGTAAAGGTTGGAATCCAGGTATCGAACATACTGAGCCTGTCAATGCCATGAGCAACTATTGGTATATGTGGAAGCTGCCGATGTTTGGTGAAACTGACGTAGATGCGATCCTGTCTGAAGTTGAAGCTTGTCACAAAGCACATCCTGGTAACCATGTACGCTTGCTGGGTTTTGATAACTTTTCACAATCTGCAGGGGCTTCCATGGTCATTTACCGCGGTAAGTCAGTATAAAAAAGCCGGGGCAGTAATACTGTAAAACAAAAAGCCCCTGCTCGACATTGTGCGACCAGGGGCTTTTTTTATACCGCAAGTTAACGTTGAGATAATGCGATGGGTAAACCAGGCACTTATGTTGGATTAGACAAAGAAGTATGGGGTGGTATGACCACTATTGGTAAAACAATTCGAGATGCCTGGGTTTTTGAAATTTTACCAGAAACAGAAAATTGTACGGGCTGGAACCTGGCCGGGATTGATGCTTTGTTACAAAAAGTGAATGCCGAATGGGATAAATACGGCTGTTTGGTGAGCCACTTACCAGCAGAATTAAGGGAACGTCACGATCGCATCCATGGCGATGCGTTCAAAAAAGCCAAGGCTACAGGTTGGTCTGGCGAATTTGAAACGGACGATGAAAATTATATTGATACTCCAGGAAAGTAATAAAGAAGGTGTGTTATGTCTGTAAATAAAATAACCGTAGACCCAAAAGCGTATAAAGTAAAATCTGAGCCGTATTACCAGGCAGTAGGTGACGAAATAACGCTTTACGAAGCGGCTTATAATGCGCGTATGCCAATGATGCTGAAAGGGCCAACGGGCTGCGGTAAATCTCGTTTTGTTGAATACATGGCATGGAAACTAGACCGACCCTTGATCACGGTGGCGTGTAATGAAGACATGACCGCCTCGGATCTGGTCGGGCGTTTTCTGCTGGATAAGGATGGCACAAAATGGCAGGATGGGCCGTTGACCACTGCTGCACGTATTGGCGCGATTTGCTATCTAGATGAAGTCGTAGAAGCACGTCAAGATACCACCGTTGTGATTCATCCTTTAACCGACCATCGCCGTTCACTACCGCTGGATAAAAAAGGCGAGTTAGTGGAAGCACATCCCGATTTTCAGTTAGTTATTTCCTACAACCCGGGATACCAGAGCTTAATGAAAGATCTAAAACAGTCGACCAAACAACGTTTTGGCGGGCTGGATTTCGATTATCCCGAAGAAAAAACAGAAGCGGAAATTGTCACAAAAGAATCTGGAGTTGATGCCATTACGGCAGGTAAATTGGTGCAAATTGCCCATCGCGCCCGCAATCTTAAGGGGCATGGTCTGGATGAAGGTATTTCTACCCGCTTATTGGTTTATGCGGGTCAGCTCATCGCTAAAGGCGTGACACCGCTTGCTGCCTGTAGCATGACGATGGTGACACCATTAACTGATGACCCTGATATGCGGGATACGCTCAATGCTGCGGTGCAAACTTTTTTTAATTAACAGCGAAATTTGACTATGTCGATCAAGCTCGAAGACTACGAAACATTCCTGGAAGAAACTGCACCAGAAATTCGCGATGTAGCTACCAGTACCTTCTATGAAGCGGCTCGCGTCATGTCACCCGCCGGTCTGGAAGAATATATGGAAGGGGCCAAAGGGCTGTGTCGCCTGGGACGCGGTAGCGATCTGGTGATTTCTTATTTACAAGATATGCCGCTGGTGGTCAAGGAGTGCGGTGAAGATATTATTAATGATGTTCTTAGCGCTGCGATGAAGCTGTCTTCTATGACCTCAGGCGAAGTGATTTCCCTGATGTTCAGTAGTTTACCCACTGCTGCACGCCGTTTAGGTGATGCAGAGCTGGTGCGCGGTTATCTAACTCTGATACACCAATTGTCTGGTACTGCTGCCCGTGGCGTGCGCCCGATGTTAAATCACATTGATGAATTATTATCCAAGCTGACCTTAAGTGGCCTGCGTCGTTGGGCTAATTTTGGTGCTCAAGCCTATCGTCGTGATTTTGATAACCTGACTAAATACTTCAACCTGGAGTCTCAGGATAGCCGGGCGATGTTGCAAAAAGAACGTCGTGGTACGCTGTTTATTGATACTCAGAGAAAACTTAACTTTTATTTGCGTGCCTTGTGGGGACGAGATTTTTTTCTACGCCCGACCGGTGCCGACTATACAGACTTTAGACCCTACATTAGCTCGCATATTATGCATATGCCCGATGCGCTAGATGATGCAGGTGAGGTTAAAGGTCTGGAGTTGTATCGTGCTACCGCAGCACACATGGCCGCGCATCTATGTTATACCCATTCGGCGCTTTCTGCTGAACAACTCAGTCCGGCGCAGCTCTTTTTTATTGGTTATATGGAAGATGCGCGTATTGAATACAAAGCGGTTACGGTCTTTCCCGGTCTGAAAAAATTGTGGGCTGCCCTGCTTGCTCAAGAAGCTGAAGAAAAGACAGAGCATCCGACGATGAATGTCCTGGAACATTTAGCTCTAATGTTATTGGATGCTACCATTAAATGTGATGACGCTGTGCTCAATACGTTTGCCGAGCAATTCCATAACGCCGTCGATTCAGAGCAAGAAAACAATCAATTTTCCTGGCATCAAGGGCTAGAGTTATTTAATATTTTCTCTTCCCGTAAAGCGGTTCCCAGCCTGCGTATTCTTGAGCGCATTCGTATTCCCTACAGGGATGATAATCGTTTTATTTGGGAGTTTGAAGAATTCACTTTTGAGACCATGAATGAGTATATTGCCGAATCACAACGGCAAGTACGCAAAACAGTCAGTGTAATAGAAATGGCACACGAGGTCGATTGTGAATTAGCGGGAGATGATGCCCAGGAAATTTGGGTCTGTGCCACAGAAATGTATCCGTATGAAGATTATGGCGTCAGTTTCAATGAAATGTGGGGTAAAGAGCCGGTTTCAGACCCCTTCCATTATCGTGAGTGGGACTATCATATCCAACTGCATAGGCCTGATTGGGCTACCGTTTATGAACGCCGCCAACCCAAGGGTAACCCCGAAGATATCGACAAAATTTTGACTGAGCATCGCCCGGTAGCCCATCGTATCAAACAGATCATTGACCTGTTATCGCCTGCGGGCGTGCAACGTGAGCGAAACATGGAAGATGGTGATGAAGTTGATATTAACGCCGCGATTGATGCGATGATATCCATTCGTATGGGCGAGCAGCCGAATACCCGTATCACTATGCGTAATGTGTTAAAAAATCGTGATCTTGCTGTCGTTATACTGCTGGATCTTTCCGAGTCAACCAATGAAAAAATTGGCGGATCCGATAAAACGGTACTGGAGTTGACCCGTGAGGCGGCGACGCTGGTCTCAACGGCGATCAATGGTATCGGCGATCCTTTTGCGATACACGGTTTTGCTTCTGATGGTCGTCATGATGTGCAGTATTATCGTTTCAAAGATTTTAACCAGCACTATGACGATGAAGCCCGATCACGTTTAGCTGGCATGAAAGGGGGCTTATCTACTCGCATGGGGGCGGCTATGCGGCACGCAGGTTACCACCTGTTAAAACAACCTGAGCGCCGCAAACTACTGTTAATCGTCACTGATGGTGAACCCGCAGATATTGATGAAAGAGACCCCCAGCATTTGCGTAATGATACCAAAAAAGCGGTAGAAGAATTGTATAGCACCGGCATTCTCTCCTATTGTTTGACTCTGGATCCCAACGCGGATAGCTATGTAAAACGTATTTTTGGCAACAATAATTATACGATTGTCGATAATGTCGATAAATTACCGGAACAACTGCCCGTGCTGTTCGCCAGCCTGACTAAATAGGAAAAATCGTGAGTCGAGTTGCTGATTTGCCGGTATATGCGCAACGCAACGAGCAAATTAACAGCACACTTTACAATCTTTGGCGCCGAGCCAGGATGCATTTTGCGATGCCCTTACGCATCGAATTTCCGGATCGCCCTGGATTAATCTTGATCCTTGAGAAAAATGAATGGGTGTGCGCGGATGAATCGCAAAATGATTTGCCCGTGTTAGCCTGGGTCAGTTTTGAAGACCAAGGGCGTGATAAACTGCATATGCCCGTACAGTGTAAACTTAACTATTATCATTTTGCTGCATCCAAGTTACGTGCTCCGGCATTGAAATTAATGGAAAACACATTAGACATTCGGCTAAGGGACTGTAAATAAATTAAAAAAAGCTCTATCCACACCAATAATAAATACCTATTTCATAAAGTGAAAATCTAAAATCACAAGCGCTTGCATCTATAATTGCACATAGATGAAGAATTTGGCTTGTTGCACAGGCATGAGCTGAATTTTGGACGCACCTATCCTGTGGGAGTCTCTTTTTTCTTTTGGTTTTTTTAGTTAAGGGTCTGTAAAGTCATTTATTTACAGCCCCTAAGGTGGCGTATCAGTATATGATACGTAATCATCGTTTTTATCCAGATAGGCTTGGAACGATTCGTTATTTCGCTTACTTATGATAACGTCTTGGTTTAAAATATATTTGTTTATAATTCATGGTGCAAATTTTCTTTTTCTATGGCGGAATAAAGAGGTATCTATGATTGGCAATAATGTCATTGAATATCCGAATGCCTAAATTCATAACGCGATGGGTATATGAAAAGGCTACAAGCTAAGGGCCTATAAATAAATAACTTAACATTCTGCTTGTCCATCATTTTCCCTCCGGTGTTGCTCAAAGGCTGACATACAACGAGTATGCGCCCGGGAATTTGAGCGCCTTGCTTATATGGAAATCGGTAAGGGGCATGAGCTTTGGAGACGAAACGCTAGCCAGCGCAGAATGTTAATTATGGTTATACCGGGCACGGGGTCTTTTTAGGTGTTGCTCGAGTTTGACAGAATTGATTTTGCTGTAGTAGCGGATTAAATCCAAGCAATGGGGCGTTACTATAAAATAATACCGTCTTGGATTAGAGAGCGGCAATATTGATGCCATTTCAAATTCAGGGTTAAAGTTAAGCTTTTGAGGGATGTGTATGACGGAAACTCCACAAAATGGCATTAAAGGTTTAAAGCATTGGCGTTACGATTTGCTAGCGGGGCTGCAGGTCGCGCTGGTTTCATTACCGTTATCGATAGGTATTGCGATCGCATCTGGTGCGCCAGCCGTCACGGGATTAATTTCCGCTATTATTGCGGGTTTAATTTTCCCTTTTCTCGGCGGCGCATTTGTCACAATTAGTGGGCCAGCGGCGGGCTTAGCCCCTGCACTTTTGGCGGGAATGTTAATGCTAGGGGGCGGTGATCTTGCTGAAGGTTATCCGTTGCTTCTGGTGGCTATCTGTCTGACTGGGTTATTGCAAATACTCTTGGCTTTTTTCAAGGCTGGGCGTTATGCCATTTTTTTGCCTGTGACCGTGGTTGAAGCCATGTTGGCGGCCATTGGTTTAATTATCATTATCAAGCAAATTCCTACGTTGATGGGGGCGATACTACCCACAGCAGAAAGCATGCTGGCCTCTGTTGCAAAGCTACCTCAAGTAGCATTGCAAATTGACTGGGCTGTCTTTTTTATTGGTGCCATCAGCTTGTTTCTGATGTTTTACTTAAATAAGTCCAGATACGAATGGATGCGTAAAATACCACCGGCACTGGTCGTGACCATATTAGGTATCTTGCTGGCCGGTCTCTTCTCGCTTGAGACAAAGTATCTTATTACCATGCCTGACAAGGTGCTAGACGGAATTACCATGCCGGCTTTTGGCGAGGTCTTTTCACGGCCTGAATTATGGTGGGGAGTTTTGATTGTCGTCATTACTTTGACCTTGATTGATGGTATTGAGTCATTGGCGACCATTAAGGCGGTAGATAAAATTGACCCCTTTCAACGTAAGTCGGATCCCAATGTGACCTTGCGCTCTATGGGGATATCTAACACGCTTTCCAGTATTTTTGGTGGCTTGACAATTATTCCTGGCGGTATCAAAAGCCGTACTAATATTGATGCGGGGGGGCGGACGCTGTGGGCAAATTTCTATAATGCTATATTTTTACTTATCTTTCTATTTGTTGCTGCTGAAGTTATTGCGATGGTGCCATTGGCGGCTATTGCTGCCATTTTGATCTATGTGGGTTGGAAGTTATGTGAATATAAAGTATTTACTAAAACTTACGCCATTGGGCGTGATCAGCTTATTATTTTTATTATTACGGTGGTTGCCATTCTTGGTACGGATCTTCTCGTTGGCATTTTGGTTGGCATTGCCGCAGAAGTGCTTATATTATTGTACTTATTAACACCGTCATTTCGTTATGTCCTGACGGGGCGACTCAGTTTTAAACGTTCTTGTTGTCTGCTTTGGGATAATCTCAGAGTAATGTTTAAAACACCCATTTTGGAAATTACAGAGCTAGAAAAAAAGGGTATTCCTCATTATGAGATCACCTTGTCTTCATTGGTTTGTTTTAACCTGCTGCCGTTAGATAAAGTACTCGCAAGTTTGCCTCCTAAAGAGGGGGTCACGTTGATTATTACTGAATCAGGACGAATTATTGACCATACTGCAATAGAATATTTGCATCAATTTGAAGAAAAATGTGTGCGCGATGGTCGTTTTTTCGAGCTGCTTGGTGTCGAAAATTTTGTTAAGTTTACAGAGCACGCTCTGGCCACTCGTATGCAGGATATTGCTTTAGCGAAGGAGCAGGTTGAGCGTACTGAACGAGAAAAGGAAATGGAACGTTTGGCTAAGCAATATAGCTTGAGTTTCCAGCCGGCTGAAGCGAGCATATTGAATGAGCAAGACTTTGTTTATCTGCGTCGCGGCGCTGATAAACAGGAAAGCAATATCATGTCAGGCGAGTTTTCTGGCTGTACTGTGCGTTTGTTCGATTATAGTCATACGGCGGCACCAAATTATTACACTAAATACTGGAATACGATTATTACCTCACGTTGTCTTATTGCTCTGAGCGAAGAGATACCTGATATGGTGATCACGCCCGGACATTACCTGGAACCCTATCTTGTTGAATACGATGAAGTTGAGTTGTTTTACGGTGAAGATTTTACTAATAAATATCGTTGTTTCGGAAAAGAGAGTGATAACCCGCTTTCATTTATTTCTCCAGAGCTGATCGAGTTCCTGAAAAGGCATGACGGATTTTATCTAGAGATACGTAAGGGGGGGATGCTGGCTTTCAGAAAGGTTAAGGGGCTTGAAAATACGGATGATATCTCGCTATTATTCTCCTTGGTAACAATCTTTCATGATTCTTGTGCGAACAACAAGTTAGATAACGGGTAAGGTCAGCCGGGAGGGAACAGTTTTGAAGCCCGGTTTTTTGAATAAGCAAGGAGAATAGAAATTTTCTTTGACGAATTTAGTTGGAAAAATTGCGGCTCAAAAAATGGAATTTCTCATAGAGGCGATATTGGCATTATGATAAAAGAACTCGGTTCTACGTTAGCCAAAAATGTATGCCAGGCGAAAGCAAAGCAACCTCAAAAAAGAATGCCTAATCAACAACAGGATGTTGAGTCGTCAAGGCCAGACTCCGAGCACCATCTCCATCGATGTAATAAGGAACGTGCAGGTTCCTAAGGCACATCTGCACGCGCTAACACCAACAACAAATGCCACAGGTATATAACAAAAATGTGCACGAAATAGTTCGTCTGCTAACTTAAGGATTTTGTAGTTTTATGTCATTACCTGCTATTGAACAACGCCTCGCCGAAGAACTTAATGCTAAGGCGGTGCAAATTGTTGCTGCCATCACACTATTAGATGAAGGGGCAACGGTTCCTTTTATTGCACGTTACCGTAAAGAGGTCACCGGAGGTTTGGATGATAACCAGTTGCGTACTCTGGCGGAGCGTCTGGTTTATCTGCGTGAGTTAGAAGAACGCCGTATTGCGGTTATCAAGTCGATTAATGAGCAAGACAAAATGACGGAAACTTTAAAGACCTCTTTGTTAAATGCAGACACAAAAACACGGCTGGAAGATCTTTATTTGCCTTACAAGAAAAAACGTCGTACCAAGGCGCAAATCGCACGGGAAGCGGGTTTGGAGCCGTTAGCGGATGCCTTGCTGGATAATCCGGCATTGGAGCCTGAAAGCCGGGCCGCTGACTTTTTTGATGCTGACAAAGAAATTAATGATGCCAAGACAGCGCTTGATGGTGCCAGGCAAATTTTAATGGAACGTTTCTCTGAAGATGCCGAGTTGCTGGGCGAGCTGCGTGATTATTGCTGGGATAAAGGTATTTTACATTCTACCGTGTTGCCAGAGAAAGAAAACGAAGCGGCTAAATTTTCTGATTATTTCGATAAGACTGAGGCCATTAAAGAAATTCCTTCACATCGCGCATTAGCGATGTTTCGTGGGCGTACAGAGGGGTTTTTAAATTTAACACTAGAGCTGCCAGGCGACGAAGAAGCCATCGCACAGCGTCTGCCAACGCAAGGGGAGCGGATGATTGCCCGTCGCTTTGCTGTTAAAAATGAAGGTCGTGCAGCGGATCGCTGGTTAGCGGATACGGTGCGTTGGACCTGGCGTGTTAAGTTGAGTCTGCATGTTGATATGGAATTGAAAAAGCGTTTGCGTGAAGCTGCCGAGCTGGAGGCGATTAAGGTCTTTGCCAGTAATCTGCAAGATTTGTTACTGGCCGCACCGGCGGGTCCGCGGGCGACAATAGGTCTGGATCCCGGTTTGCGAACCGGGGTGAAAATCGCCGTAGTCGATAATACGGGTAAGCTGGTTGACCATGCGACGATTTATCCACATGCACCTAAAAACCAGTGGGATCAGTCTATTCATATTCTTTCGGCTTTGGCAAAAAAACATCAAGTTGATTTACTCAGTATCGGCAATGGAACGGCATCACGCGAAACCGATAAACTGGCTGGCGAACTGATCAAAAAACACAAAGAATTGAAGCTGACCAAAATCATGGTCTCTGAAGCAGGCGCTTCAGTGTACTCTGCTTCAGAACTTGCTGCACGAGAGTTTCCTGATGTCGATGTGACCATTCGTGGAGCGGTTTCAATTGCCCGGCGTCTGCAAGACCCTTTGGCCGAGCTGGTCAAGATCGAACCCAAAGCCATTGGTGTGGGGCAGTATCAACACGACTTAAATCAATTAAAATTAATGCATAGTTTAGAGGCCGTTATAGAAGACTGCGTGAATGCCGTGGGCGTTGATGTGAATACGGCTTCAGCGGCGTTGTTAACACAAATAGCCGGTTTAAATACCACCATAGCGCAGAATATCGTCGACTATAGAGACCAACACGGTGCGTTTCCTAACCGTAAGGCTTTTCTTAAGGTGGCCCGTTTGGGGCCGAAAGCATTTGAACAAGCGGCGGGTTTTTTGCGAGTGATGAACGGTGACAACCCTTTGGATGCCTCGGCGGTACACCCCGAGGCTTATCCCCTGGTTAAGCGAATTGCACAAATGAATAAACGTGATATTCGGGAATTAATGGGCGATCGTGTTTTTTTGAAAAAACTCGAACCGAAGCAGTTCACCGATGAGCAATTTGGTGAACCGACCGTTCGTGATATTTTAAGTGAACTGGAAAAACCCGGACGGGATCCTCGACCTGAGTTTACCACCGCCCACTTTCAAGATGGCATCGAAAAAGTCAGCGACCTGAAAGAAGGCATGAGCCTGGAAGGTGTGGTGACCAATGTGACTAATTTTGGCGCTTTTGTTGATGTGGGTGTCCATCAAGATGGTCTGGTGCATATTTCAGAGCTTGCTGATAAATTTGTCAGCGATCCGCGTGAAGTTGTCAAAGCAGGTGAGGTGGTTAAAGTCCGCGTACTCGACGTAGACTTAAAACGACAACGTGTTGCGCTCAGTATGAAAAAACAAAGTCATGGCGCCGAAAAAATCAAAGAAGAACGTGTTGCTACAATACCACGCAGTGGCAGGTCGAATAAAAACCATAAAGCAAAACAACGCACAGATTCAAAACCGCAGTCCGCTATGGCGGCCGCTTTTGAGAAATTTAAACGGTAAAAGGTGCCCTACTATTTCACTGGTTGAGCATCAAAATTATTAACATTAATTTCCAGCATCTTGCGATCAACGACTGCATCCAAAGGCGCTACCAAGAAGAATCCGTTATAATGATACTTCAAATAACAGAGCAAAAAAAGCAGGAGCCATGTTTTATCATGCCGGGAACAAGTCAACAATCAGTTCAGCAACCGCAGCAT
>VAPL010538163.1_pt1 | contig 20020 bp, 17 predicted proteins | sample 3395061 | NCBI WGS metagenome assembly VAPL01 (sample SAMN08290444, study PRJNA428436) | hydrothermal vent metagenome | isolation source: Deep-sea hydrothermal vent chimney 2 | place: Pacific Ocean: Juan De Fuca Ridge | depth 2182 m m | reverse complement strand
AGTATTGGCGTAGCGCAGAAAAAAGTAACGCAGACATATCACTCGTTATGGTGAGTAAGTTTTTACGAGCATTCCCAATAATGACGTACAGTTTGGTTTTGTAGTAGAATACTTTTGCGGAATTAAGGTTAAATGTAAATAATCAAAACAAACCTTCAATTTTCTCAAGAATATAATCAGGTGCTTTGGTAGGTCTGTTTCTTTTCATATCTATAAATACCAATGATGTATAACCTTTAGTTAATAGTTCTTGACTTTCATTATGGATTTCAAATCCAAATTCAATTCTTACTGAAGGTTTTTTGAGTAAAGTTGTTTTTAAGGTAAGCAAATCATCATATTTTGCCGGATTTTTATAATCTATTTTTAAATTTAATACAGGTAACATAATACCTGAGTCTTCCATGCGTTTATATGATATGCCTAAGTTGCGCAGCCATTCAACTCTTCCCATTTCAAAGTATTGGGCATAGTTGCCGTAGTAAACGTAACCCATTTGATCGGTTTCACCGTAACGGACTCTGATTTGTAATTTGTGACTAAGCATAAAATGATTTTTGTAAGAGCGAGAGTTTACGAAAAAAATAATTAAAAATCAATAGCAAATATATTTTTTTATAACAAAAAATATTCACACTTTTGTAACACGAAAATTATGAGAGAGAACCCTGAAAAATCTCTTAGCAATCTTAACCAAAAAAACTAAACCCTAAGAATGACAAAAACTGCTACTTCAGTTTGGAATAATTGTTTGTCTTTTATCAAAGACAATATAAAACCCCAAGCTTATAAAACATGGTTTGTACCAATCAAGCCTATTAAAGTTACTGGAGAAGCATTAACTATTCAAGTGCCAAGCAAGTTTTTTTATGAGTGGTTAGAAGAACATTATATTAAATTATTAAGAGTTGCATTAGTTCGTGAATTGGGTGAAGATGCAAAGTTGGTGTATGATGTGAAGATGGAAAATGCATATAGTAGTAAAAATCCGCATACAGTTAAAATACCAAGCTCTAATAGAAAACCTTTTAATTCGCAAGGGGTTACTGTTCCTTTAGAGTTTGATAAAAGAGAGTTGAGAAATCCCTTTATTATTCCCGGTATTCAAAAGATTAAGATTGAGTCTCAATTAAATCCTAATTATAGTTTTGATAATTTTATTGAGGGTGATGCTAATAGGTTAGCTCGGTCTGCAAGTATGGCGGTTGCTAATAAACCCGGAGGCACGTCTTTTAATCCCTTATTAGTTTATGGTGGTGTAGGTTTAGGTAAAACGCATTTAGCGCATGCTATAGGTGTAGACATTAAAGATAAATATCCAGAAAAAACAGTATTATATATTTCTGCTGAAAAATTCACACAGCAATATATTGATTCTGTTAAAGGAAATTCGAGAAATGATTTTATTCATTTTTATCAAATGATAGATGTGTTGATTGTTGATGATGTACAATTCTTATCTGGTAAAGCAGGTACTCAGGATGTGTTTTTCCATATTTTTAACCATTTACATCAAAATGGTAAACAGGTTATCTTAACTTCTGATAAAGCACCTGTTGATATGCAAGATATAGAACAGCGTTTGTTATCTCGTTTTAAATGGGGGCTTTCGGCTGAATTGCAATCGCCTGATTATGAAACTAGAATATTGATATTGCATAACAAGTTATTTAGAGATGGTGTGGAAATGCCTGAAGAGATAATAGAATATATTGCAAAAAATATTAAAACCAATGTAAGAGAGCTCGAAGGAGTCTTAATTTCAATGATAGCTCAAGCTTCATTTAACAAAAAAGAGTTTACATTGTCTTTGGCAAAACGAATTGTAGATAAATTTGTTAAAAATACCAAACGTGAAGTGTCAATAGATTACATTCAAAAAGTAGTTTCTAAATATTTTGAAATGGATGTTACCACTTTACAATCTAAAACTAGAAAAAGACATATTGTACAAGCACGTCAATTAGCAATGTTTTTTGCTAAGCGTATGACTAAAGCATCTTTAGCGAGTATTGGTTCTCAAATTGGTAGTAGAGATCACGCGACTGTACTACATGCATGTAAAACAGTTGATAATCTTACCGAAACTGATAAACAGTTTAGAAAATACGTTGAAGATATAACCAAAAAATTATCCTTTTAATTTTTAGAAATGGTACGCGTCTTAATGGTTTGCCTCGGAAATATTTGTCGCTCACCATTGGCTGAAGGTATTTTAAAATCGAAAGTTAATTCCGAAACAATTTTTGTTGATTCTGCCGGAACAGGTAATTACCACATTGGTGGTTTGCCTGATAAGCGATCTATTGCTGTTGCTGAAAAATATCATATAGACATTACAGATCAACGTTGTCGCCAATTTAAAGTAGCTGATTTTGATGATTTTGATCTTATATATGTAATGGATAATTCTAATAAAAGAGATGTGTTAGCCTTAACTAGAGACGAAAATGACAAAGCAAAAGTAAAAATGATCTTGAATGAGGTTTTTCCAAATGAAAATGTAGATGTGCCTGACCCATATTATGGAGGTGAGTTTGGTTTTGAGAATGTGTATAAATTGCTAGATAAAGTTTGTACAGTAATAACTGAGAAATTGTAATATGTCAAGAGTAGGAAAACTATATCTAATTCCAACTACATTGGGTGATAACGAGCCGCTGGAGGTACTTCCTATTTCAGTTAAAAAAGTAATAGAAAAAGTAGATCATTATATTGTTGAGAATGAAAAATCAGCAAGAAGGTTTATAAAAAAAATATCACCTAGAAAATCACAACCTTCATTATATATTGATGTATTAGATAAATTTACAGACGAATTTGAGTCCGCACATTATTTAGATGCTTGTTCAAAAGGTTATAATGTAGGCTTGGTGTCTGAAGCTGGTGTGCCAGCAATTGCTGATCCCGGTGCTTTGATAGTGCAATTAGCGCATAAAAAAGGGATTAAAGTGGTGCCGATGGTTGGACCATCTTCTATTACTATGGCAATGATGAGTTCTGGGTTGAATGGGCAAAATTTTGCATTTAATGGTTATTTGCCTATTGATAAAGCTGAACGTAAAAAATGTATCAAGCAATTAGAAAAATTATCTTCAGATAAAGATCAGTCCCAACTGTTTATTGAAACACCATACCGTAATGAAAAAATGTTTACAGATTTATTGCAAACACTATCTGATAATACGCAATTATGTATAGCAGTTGATATTACACTTTCAACTGAATATATTAAAACGCAATCAGTTCAAGATTGGAAAAAAGAAAAAGTAAGCCTACATAAACGCCCGGCGATATTTATTCTTCATAAAAAATAAAGATACTGTACTAAAAGTTACTTTTTAGATAGTCTCCTTTAGATGATTAATAGCTGTTGTAATAGGTTAAAGTATAGGTTTTCTGTTAGCTTCAACAAAAGAAGTATCAAAACCTGCAAATTTTTTCAAGTAGTATTCAATATTTGTTCCGTAAGCATCACTAAAATTAACTGTTCCATTGCTTCGTAGATACTTTTTTACATTTCCTGCACCTGCTAAATGAGCAGCAGCTAAAATACCAGATTCTGTAATCTTTATTCCGTTGATTCTTTTGCCAACACTTCGTTTAATGTCTCTTATTAAGATCCATTTATTGACAGAGCACAAGGCTAAAAAAGCATCTTCTTGTAATGAAGGATCTTTTAAAAATTCAATGGTATTGTAGATTTTAAATCTTTTTAAGGTAGATTTTCCAAATTGATACTTCCCTAGATATCCTAACGTATTGACTCTATAGTATTTACCTTGAGATTCTTTAAAGGCAATGGCCTCTTTAAAGCCTATGTATGACTTTCCTACAAAAGGAAAGTTGTAAGTTTCAAAAGATTGAATTTCTTCTTGTTCTTGGGCTACTGTTGTTATAGCGTTTGTACTTGGTAAGTTATACTTTACAACAGTTCTGTTCCAGCTAGAAAATCCCGTAGTTATGTTATATAATAGCACAACTATTACTGATAGTTTTAGTAATTTCTTTTTCATTTGATAGTTTTTAAAGTAGTTTTACGCACTTTAAATTCAGCGTGCAAATATACAATAAATAATTAAATCGATAAAATAAATTAATTAACTGAAAATCAGTAGTTTAAAAATATATAAAATGAAATTTACTACGACCTTGAGAGGTGATTTCGAAAGTTGGTGCAGGTATTTTAATAAAATTAATTGCTGAGAACACTGTTTTTAGTAGTTTTGACCGTGTTTTAATTTTGGTAAGATCTATATCTAGACTTAGGTAATACTGTCTGAATCTTTGTTGCTCAGGAAGAAAAATAGGGTTGATAAAAATATCTTCATTTGCAGAGATCATTCCTTCGGCACCATAACCAAAAGCAATATTCAACCATTTGGGTATTTTACTCTTTTTATTGAATGACCAAAGATTGGCTGATAGCCAATATGTTTGCCCATTGTAATCTTTTAAGGCCTGTTCTAAAAAATTCTCACCCAATAAATCAGGTCTCCTACTAGGATATGGAGTCGTATGAAATGAATATTTTAATTGTATACGTTGCTCATCCCATAATAATTCTTGTCCGATAAGTAAACCTGTGCCTGCTGCATTTGCAGCAATATCACCTAAAGAAAAGCCCCACTCTTCAGAATATCCATCTAATACTTCAACAGCACTTAGAAATGCAAAACCTAATGTAGCTCCATAGATTAGTTGATTTTTTTTACTCTCACCAGCCCAATCTAATACGTTCATACCTATTTTACCTATATAATATGAACTTATTACATGACCGGCTTTATCCATTTGTAACCATTCACTATTGTCATTTATAGTACGAAAAGATGACCGCTTAAAATCTGCATACCATAATTGATTTAATCCGATCAAGGCAACAGAAGCGGCCGCTGCTTCAGTGATATAGACTGCATTTCTACGTTTCGTATTTAAAGTATCAGATTTTTGCCAAAATGAAACATTGTTTTGAGCTATTAATGAAAAAGAATAGAGGAGCAAACAAATATTAACTATAATTACCTTCATTTTTACTAACTCAATTGCCATATATTATCTATTAATACCCTGTTTACTAACCCATTTGTGATATTTGCTAGCATTAACATTATGCTGTGCAAGGGTTTTTGCAAATTCATGATAGCCAATTTTAGTTACACTGGCGCACATATAATAATAATCATGTTTTGCATGGTTTAAGACAGCATCTATAGCAGAAATATCCGGCATAGAAATTAATGAAGGAGGAAGTCCGGCATTTTTATAGGTGTTATAAGGCGAATCAATTTCTAAATCTTTATTTAATACCCGTTTTACTTCATAGTCTTGACCATATTTTTGTTTCAATGCAAAAATGATAGTTGGGTCAGCACCTAAAGTCCATTTGTCACGCAATCTATTTAAATATAAACCTGCAACAATGGGTCTTTCGTTTGCGTTAGCTGTTTCTTTTTGAACTATTGAAGCCAGTGTAATTACTTCATTTTTAGTGAGGTTTAACTTGTTGGCTTTTTCTTGACGAGAGGTATTCCAAAAAACTTTAGACTCTTTAAGCATTCTGTCTCTAAATTTTTCAGCTGTAGTATTCCAGTAGAATTCATAAGAATTCGGAACAAACATTCCTAAGACATTGGCTTTCGTGAAATTATTTTTTTTTAGAAAATCAATATCCAGAACAGCTGATAGAATTTCAATTGAATCAGCATCAATTTGTTCAGCAATCCTACCTGAAAGCTTTTCTAAGGTATCTTGATTATTAAAAGTAACTTTAATAATAGCTTGTTTTCCGCTTCGTAGTAAATTTACAAGATCATTATTGTTCATTCCTTTTTTGATAAGGTATTTTCCTGATTTTATGACATTAGGGTAATTTTTTTGCCGCGCCACCCAATCAAAACTATTTTTATTTTTTAAATACGGAAGGATAATTTCTTTGACTTCATCGAAAGTAGTATCATTAGGTATCAAAATTGCAGTATCTTCAATAACATTAGAGTTGTATATTTTTGAATAATAGGTATACCCTATAATTGCTCCAACAATGATGAGGATGCTTAGTATTATTAAAATTATTTTTTTCATGTTACTACGAAATATATTATTTTCCTCTTACCTCTGGGTATTATTTATCAATTGAAATAAAATTTCATCTTTAAATTCCCCCTTAGTTAAAACCCATTCTTTTTTTGTGCCAACTTTTAAAAAATTATGTTTTTCAAAAAGTGCTAAACTTTTGGCATTATCAGAAGTAATATTCGCAAAGAGCTGATGAAAATTAAGCTGATTAAAACTATAATCAATTAATAATTCTAATGCTTCCGATGCATACCCTTTATGTTGTTCATTATCTATGATTAAAATACCGACTCCTGCACGTCTATGCTGAGGGATAAAATCAAAAAGATCTACAAAACCAACATTTTTTTTGGAATCATTTTCTACGATAATAAGACGTAATTGTTTGACTTCGTGTATGTCTTGGTGAGCACTTGCTATATATTGCTCTAAAATAAATCTTGAAAAAGGAGTTTGCGTACTACTTACTTCCCAATATGATTCATCATTTTCTACTGTAAATAGAAAATCGATATCCTCAGGTTCTAAGGCTCTTAAGTGAATTTTTTTACCTGTTAATGCTTGCATGCCTAATATTAAGGTTTTTAGTTTCAAGTTCAAGGTTGATTACTGTTGAGTTATTTAATATCTAAGTATTAAGTACATTATTTATTAATTGACAATTTCTCCTGTAAAAACCAATATAGCTTTACCTTTTAAAAACACATTTTTATAAGTATTATTATCGTAATCAAAAGAAACTTCTAAATTTCCACCAGACGTTTCTAAAATAACTGTTTTATTTTGTGTTTTATTAGCTTTGTGAGCTGCAATAGCAACAGCAGTTGCACCAGTACCACAGCTTAGTGTTTCGTCTTCAACACCACGTTCATAAGTTCGTACTTTAAAGATGTTTTTGTCAATTTTCTGTACAAAATTAACATTACTGCCTTCTTCAAAGTATGGCGCTCCAAATCTGATTTTTCTCCCGGTTATTTTAACGTTCACGTTTTTTACATCATTAACAAAAGTGATATGATGTGGTGAACCGGTATCTAAAAATAGATGATCTTCAAATTGCTCAACAGTTGCAACATCAATCATTTTAAGACTTACAATATTTTTTTCAATAATAGCTTCATGTGTGCCATCTATAGCCTCGAAAACAGTTTTATTATCGATAATATTTAGTTTTTTGGCGAAGGCTGTAATACACCTTCCACCATTACCACACATACTACTAATATTACCATCAGCATTAAAATATACCATAGTAAAATCATGTTGATCTGATGGTTCCAATAAAATCAATCCATCAGCACCAATACCAAATTTTCGATCACATAATTGTGCAATTAGTTTGGTATTATTTTTCGGAAATAAATGCTGCCGATTATCGATTAAGATAAAATCATTACCCGTTCCTTGATATTTGTAAAATTGTATTTGCATAAGCAAGGCAAATGTAAACATTTTTCCAACCTAAATTATGTGGAATGAAAGTTTGAGTTATAAATGCTGTTAAAGTATAGTTAAAGTCAATATTGACATATAATAATCTTGTACTTTTGAGTGTTATTTTTAGGGAATAATAACGACTCAATAGATAGAATTACTAAAACCCGTTGTGCATTTTGAGTTAAAATAATTTCCGAAATGTCATTTCGAGTGATTTTTTGATAAAAAAATCGTATCGAGAACTAATTTAATAGCTAATCGAGGCTTCGGAATTATTCTTGATACTCCCGAGGGTTCGGGATTACTTATTTCAATCGTAAAATTCACTCGTCCCAAAGTTTCGGGAGACAGAATTTATTAAAATGCACAACGGGTTACTAAAGTTTAAACGTATGAAACGAGCATTAATAAATTTTAAGATTACATTCACAAAAGGGAATGTTTAAAATTTTTAATGCGAGAACGTAGTGTTTACATACGTTCTTAATTTTATAATTAATTTGTCCGCCTGTAGCGGATTACTAAAATTTAAAGGCATGAAAAAAATAACAAGTTTAATTATAGCATCTGTTTTAGGAGGAGTATTAGCGTTGGGAGGTTATGTATTGTTGATTGGTAATTATCAAAAAGAGGAGAAGGTAAGTCAAATATTTCAACCAAAAATTACACAGGCTAATTATATACCAACTTCAAATTTTGCAGCAGAAACAGTAGACTTTACTAAAGCGGCAGCAGAAACTATACATGAGGTTGTTCATGTAAAAAACACAACAATCAGAAAGGCAGATCCCTTAGCTGAGTTTTTCTATGGGAGTAATGCCAAAGGGGGTAAGATTATTGTAGGGACAGGCTCCGGGGTTATTATTTCGCCTGATGGTTATATCATTACCAATAATCATGTGATTCAAGGAGCGAAAGAACTTGAAATTACTTTGAATAATAAAAAATCATATATAGCTGAGGTAATAGGCGTTTATGAAAGTTCAGATATTGCTTTAATAAAAATAGATGCTTCAAATTTACCATATATTACTTTTGGAAACTCTGACAATGTAAAAGTTGGAGAATGGGTGTTAGCAGTTGGTAATCCGTTTAATTTAACCTCTACTGTTACAGCCGGTATTGTGAGTGCGAAAGGGCGTGATTTAGAGGGAAATAATAATATTGATTCTTTTATTCAAACAGATGCTGCTGTAAATCCCGGTAATAGTGGTGGTGCATTAGTGAATGTCAGAGGTGAACTAATAGGGATCAATACAGCTATTACATCTCGTACAGGTTCTTTTATTGGATACTCTTTTGCGATACCTTCAAATATTGTTAAAAAAGTTGTTGAAGACATTATGGAATTTGGTATGGTTCAAAAAGCAATATTAGGAGTGAGTGGTGGAGAATTAAATCATAAGGCTGCTGAAAATTTAAATATTGATTATACTCAGGGATTTTATATTTCTGAAGTAACAGAAAATTCAGGAGCTAAAAGAGCAGGACTAAGATCTAAAGATATTATTATTAAATTAAATGATGTTAAAGTTTTAACCTATGCAGATCTGACAGGTTATTTAAGAACAAAAAAACCTAATGATATTATTAACGTTACATTTTTAAGAGATGGCGTAGAGAAAACAACCGAGGTAACTTTAACTAAAAGTGAAATAAGTTCAGTTTCGTCACTTGGTTTAGACTTAGAGAATTTGACTAATAATGAATTAAAAAAGTTAACGATAACCAATGGTGTAAAAATTACAGATATCACTAATAAAGAGCTATTGTATTATGGAGTTAAAAAAGGATATATTATTACTTCTATAAATAATAAAAAAATGTATTCTGTCGAAGATGTTAATACTACAATTAATAATAGGTCTAGTGGAGAAGTCATGAGGATAGAAATGTTAAATACTAAAGGTGAACGAGAACGGTATATTTTTAAATAACATAAAAAAAACCTCCCATCAATGGGAGGTTTTTTTATGAAAAATTGTTACGAAAACGATTGAAAAGAGTACTTTTGCAGAAAAATTAACCCTGATAGCTCCGAATACTCAGGGGAACTAAAAAACTAAAAAAATGTCTATAAATGATACCTATGAAAAAGAATTAGCTTTTCAAGCAGATAGAAGAAGAGCTACTGTTGAATTCATTAAAATAATTAGTGACCTATGGTATGATAATGCTATTGAATTGGTGTTGTTTAGAAATCAATTGATCAATAGAAATGTTAGTCAAATTTTGAATTTGGTAGAATATGCCAGTGAATTTGTACAGAAACCAATTTCTATTTTTGATGCAGTTGAAATTTCTAGAGCTATCAAAGAGATTTATTTACCACCGGCAAAATTAGATATTGGAAAATTAGCCTATGAATATGTTTTAGATGAAAGTCAAGATAATGTATTAGACTTTGTAAAAAACAAATTAAAAGGAGCAGAAAAATCGGATGGTATTCAGCCAAAAGATGTGATACTGTACGGATTTGGAAGAATTGGTCGCTTAGTAGCAAGAGAGTTGATGGAAAGAACAGGTAAAGGCAAACAAATGCGTTTACGTGCTATTGTAATCCGTGGTGAGATCAATGAAATAATACTCGAAAAAAGAGCTTCATTATTGCGTAATGATTCCGTACATGGTGAATTTTCAGGTACTGTAATCACAGATATAGCGAATAAAGCATTGATTGTTAATGGTACTACAGTGTTTATGATAGCTGCTAATACTCCTGAAGAAATTGATTATACCAAATATGGTATTAATAACGCCTTAGTTATCGATAATACAGGTGCTTTTAGAGATAAAGAAGCATTGAGCAGACACCTAGCTGCGAAAGGTGCTAGTAAAGTATTATTAACAGCTCCGGGTAAAGGAATACCAAATATTGTTCATGGCGTAAATCATAAAGATCATGACCCGGATGTAGTTGATATTTTTTCAGCAGCATCTTGTACTACAAATGCTATTACACCAGTCTTAAAAGTCATTGATGATAGTTTTGGTATTATTTCCGGTCATTTAGAAACCATACATGCCTATACCAATGATCAGAATTTAGTAGATAATATGCATAAAAAATACCGTAGAGGTAGAGCAGCAGCATTGAATATGGTTATTACTGAGACAGGTGCAGGTAAAGCGGTTGCAAAAGCATTACCTTCATTAGAAGGTAAACTAACTTCAAATGCAATTAGAGTACCTGTGCCAAATGGTTCATTGGTAGTTTTAAATCTACAATTAGAAAACTCGGCTAGTGCAGATACTGTAAATGCTATTATGAAAAAATATGCCTTAGAAGGAGATTTGGTTGAACAAATTCAATATTCATTGAGTAATGAATTGGTATCTTCAGATATAGTGGGTAGTTCTGCTCCGGCTATTTTTGATAGTAATGCTACTATTGCAACTAGCGACGGAAAGACTATTGTTATTTATGTATGGTATGATAATGAATATGGCTATAGTCACCAAGTAATACGCTTGGCAAAATATATTTCTAAGGTAAGAAGGTATACTTATTATTAATAATCAAATGCTGTAAAAGTAAAAGTTAAAAAGATGAGTTCTATATGATTTTATGCAAATTATTTTTTTAAGTAAAAAATTTCAAAATCATTTTGTAATCCCATATTTTCAATTTCTTCATCTGAACAAAAATCTTTTGTATTAAAAACTTCTACTTTAAAACCTTTAGAAACAAATCTATCTTTATAATCTCTACCATATCTTCTTAAGTTAGCATAGGCTCCATAAAATTTAAGGCGTTTTTCTGGATCACTAGTGATTTTTGAGTCTTCTAAAGTAGTTTCTTTTGACTCATCAATAGGTGAGAGATGAATACTCCAACCTCCGGTTTTTTGAACTCTATATAGTTCTGAAATTGCTTTAAAATCATCTGGGACATCATCAAGTACATCAATACTTATAGTAACATCAAAATGATTTTCTGGATAAGGAATACCCATCATATCAATTTTTTGCATTGCTCTTGGAGAATTGAAGTCTGCTGATAAATAATCTATATTTTTTAGTTTTTTCATTTTTTTAAAACAATATTCTGGTGCAAAATGGATTACTTTTAGTTCTTCACTAAAAAAATTTGTTTTCCTTTGTAAAAAAATCCAAAATGTACGATGACGGATGCCTGAACAACATTTAGGGCATGAGTTATTAACGAAATTGTTAAATTTTGTTTCACAAACAGGACAGAATACATTATTTCCTGAATATTTAATACTCCGTAAATTATAGTAGCTCCATAGAAAAAATTCAAAAAGAGGTAATGGAATTACCTTTTTAATTTGTTGCCAGTTTTTATAGTCAGTTATTTTCATTTTCATCAAAAAATTGTAATGGCGAAGATAGTTATTTTTAATTTTAGTAGAAATAGTTATTTTTGCCTGTTTTAAAACACCTTTTCCTTATTTTTAGCACATTAATATTTATTAATATATATGCCAAATATTCAAGATAAAATTACTACACTTCGTGAAGAACTTCGTCAGCATAATTATAATTATTATGTGTTAGATAATGCTACTATATCTGATTATGATTTTGATATAAAACTAAAAGAATTACAACAGCTAGAAGAACAACATCCTGAGTTTTTTGATGCCAATTCACCTACACAACGTGTAGGAGGCGAGATTACCAAGAATTTTGAAACGGTAACTCATAAAAATAGAATGTACTCATTAGATAACAGTTATTCAAAAGAAGATCTATTAGATTGGGAAAAGAGAATTCAAAAAATGTTGGGTGTTGAACAAATTGAGTATACCTGTGAATTGAAATATGACGGCGCTTCTATCAATTTAACTTATGAAAGTGGCGAATTAAAAAGAGCGGTGACAAGAGGAGATGGATTTCAAGGAGATGATGTTACTCCCAATATCAAGACAATTAAGTCAATTCCATTAAAACTAAAAGAGAATAGTATTGCCGATTTTGAAATTAGAGGAGAGATTATTTTGCCACTCGACGGGTTTAATAAAATGAATCAAGAGCGTATAGAAGCAGGAGAAGATCCTTATAGAAACCCTAGAAATACTGCCAGTGGAAGTTTAAAATTACAAGATAGTGCTGAGGTGGCAAACCGTCCATTAGATTGTTTGCTATACCACGTTGTGGCAAATAGATTGCCTTTTAATACTCATTATGAAGCCTTGGAGAATGCTAAAAAAGCGGGATTTAAAATTCCGAATACGCTGAAAATTGCCAATTCTATAGATGCTGTTTTTGATTTTATAAATTATTGGGATACTGAACGTCATCAGTTGCCTTATGAAACAGATGGCGTGGTTATAAAAGTAAATTCTTTAGCACATCAAGATGAGTTGGGGTATACAGCAAAAGCTCCCAGATGGGCAATTGCTTATAAATTTAAAGCTGAACAAAAAAGTACGATATTAAAGAGTATTTCTTATCAGGTTGGTCGTACAGGTGCTATTACACCAGTTGCTAATTTAGAACCTATAGAATTGGCAGGCACTATTGTAAAACGTGCTTCATTACATAATGCAGATCAAATTGAAAAACTAGACATTAGAGTAAACGATACCGTTTTTGTAGAAAAAGGAGGCGAAATTATTCCGAAAGTGGTTGGTGTAGATTTGACTAAAAGACCTGAGGATTCAGTACAAACACAATATATCAGTATTTGTCCGGATTGTGGAACAGTCTTAGAAAGAAAAGAAGGTGATGCCAAACATTATTGCCCAAACGAATATGGTTGTCCGACACAAATTACAGGTAGAATACAACATTTTATCAGCCGTAAAGCAATGAATATTGATGGATTAGGCGCAGAAACAGTAGAGTTGTTGTTTAAAGAAAACCTGATTACGAATTATGCTGATTTGTATGATTTAAAAGTTGAACAGATCATTCCATTAGAGCGGATGGCAGAAAAGTCAGCTGAAAATATGATTAAAGGTATAGAAGCATCAAAAAAGATTCCGTTTGAAAAGGTTTTATTTGGACTTGGCATTCGATTTGTAGGAGAGACGGTTGCCAAAAAATTAGCAAAACACTTTAAGAGTATAGACAATTTAATGCGAGCTAGTTTTGAAGAATTGATTGCTGTTGATGAAATTGGAGATAGAATTGCTGAAAGTATCGTAGATTTCTCTAATAATTTGGTAAATATTCAATTGATAGATAGACTAAAGAGTTATGGAGTTCAGTTACAACTATCTGCGGAAGCATTAGAGAATCAAACAGATACATTACAAGGTAAAATATTTGTAGTTTCTGGGGTATTTATCAAAATGAGTAGGAATGAACTCAAAAAGTCTATTGAAGATAATGGCGGAAAAGTGTCGAGTTCAATCTCAAAAAAAACCACCTGTATTATTGCAGGTGATAATATGGGACCAAGTAAACGTATAAAAGCCGAAGAGCTAAAAATTCCTATCATTTCAGAAGATGATTATTTAGAAATGCTTTAAAAATACCAAATGCTTAATAATTTTTAAAACTTTCCCCTTTGGATTAACGAAATTAAAGCGGCGCTTTAATTGAAGTTACTTAGAAATGCGCTTTTGTTTCTTCAATTTTGACTTGAGCTTTTTTGAACTTGTCCATCATACCAGATAAATCTCCAAACATAATTTTAACATTTTTATAAGAGTGTTCTTAACAACAAATTTAGTATTTTCGATACTTATAAGTCTTAATAAAATGAAAAAAATAATTCTTTTTTTAATAATAGTTTCACTTACTTTTGCAACTTCGTGTAAAAAAGAGGAGATGAAAAATGACAATATAAAACCGCCTGTGGCTGACAAAGTTGCTAAAGAACTAGAAAAGCATGGTGATGTTAGAATTGATAATTATTATTGGATGCGATTGACCGATGAACAGCGAAATGATAAAACACCAGATGAACATACGCAAAAGGTAAAAGATTATCTAAATGCCGAGAATGATTATTTCGATAAGAAAATGGCTCATACTGTGCAATTCAGAGAAGACCTATTTAAAGAAATGAAGTCGCGTATTAAAGAAGATGATGAATCTGTACCTTATAAAGATAATGGTTATTTTTATATTACCAGATATGAAATAGGCGGACAATATCCTATCCATTCACGTAAAAAAAAGACATTAGAAGCTGATGAAGAAATTCTATTTGATGTTAATAAAATGGCAAAGGCTTATGATTATTATGCCCTTAGAGGTGTCAATGTGAGTCCGAATAATAAATTGGTTTTATTTGCTACAGACACGGTAAGTCGTCGTCAATATACTTTACAATTTAAAGACCTAGAAACAGGTAAGATCTATCCAGATAAGATAGATAACACTACTGGTAGTGCCACTTGGGCAAATGATAATAAAACGGTTTTTTATACTAAAAAAGATCCAGTTACTCTACGAAGTGATAAAATTTACAAGCATGTATTAGGTACAGATGCATCTAAAGATGTTGAGGTTTATTACGAAAAAGATGATACCTACGGGACATTTGTTTATAAAACCAAGTCAAAAAAGTATATTGTAATTGGCTCTTATAGTACATTGACAAATGAATATCAAGTATTAGATGCTGATAAGCCTGATGGAAAATTGCGAATGATCCAATCTCGAATTCATGGATTAGAATACGGAATATCGCATTATAAAGACCACTTTTATATATTGACAAATAAAGATAAGGCGACAAACTTTAAATTGATGCGAACACCTGAAAATAAAACTACAGTAGAAAATTGGGTTGATGTTATTCCACATAGAGATGATACTTTATTAGAAGATATTTCTATTTTTAAAGATTATTTGGTCTTAGAAGAACGTACTAATGGACTGAATAGAATTCGTATAAAGCGTTGGGATAATTCAGATGATTATTACTTGCCTTTTGATGAAGAAACCTATTCTGTAGGTGTTTATGGTAATCCTGAATTTGATACAGATATTATCCGTTATGGATATCAATCGTTTACAACGCCATCTTCGGTTATCGACTTTAATATGAAAGATAGATCTAAAGATATTAAAAAAGAGCAAGAAGTACTTGGCGGAAAATTTGATAAGAATAATTATACAAGCGAAAGGATTTGGATAAAAGCCAGAGATGGTAAAGAAGTTGCAGTATCTATTGTGCGTAGAAAAGATACTGAATTAAATAAAGATACCCCCTTATTACTATATGCCTATGGCTCTTACGGTTATACGGTTTCTGACGGATTTAGTACAACAAGACTAAGCTTATTAGATAGAGGTTTTGTGTATGCTTTGGCACATATTCGCGGAAGCCAGTATTTAGGAAGGCCATGGTATGAAGACGGTAAATTATTGCATAAAAAGAATACATTTACAGATTTTATTGATTGTGGTAAAGGATTGATTGAAAAAGGATATACCTCAGAAAATCATTTATATGCTATGGGCGGATCGGCAGGTGGTTTATTGATGGGCGCTATTGTAAATATGAATCCCGAGTTATTTAATGGTGTGGTAGCTAGTGTACCTTTTGTGGATATAATAACAACAATGTTAGATGATTCAATTCCGCTAACAACCTCTGAGTACGACGAATGGGGAAATCCGAATGAAAAAGAGTATTATGACTATATGTTATCTTATTCTCCTTATGACAATGTTGAAAAGAAAGAATATCCTAATATGTTGATAACAACAGGGTTACACGATTCTCAAGTACAATATTATGAACCGGCAAAATGGGTTGCTAAATTAAGGGAATATAAAACAGACAATAACGTTTTATTGCTGCATACCAATATGGAAGCAGGTCATGGTGGGGCATCAGGAAGGTTTAATGCATTAAAGGAAACAGCAATAGATTATGCTTTTATGTTAGATTTAGAAGGAATTGAAAAGTAATTTAAAAAAAAGTATTAAATTTGCCCGTTATTTAAGATTAATCGTAATTAATTTTTATGAAACGAGCATGTTAAAATTTTTCTTTCTCAAGGGAATGATTAATTGAGAACAGCATGTGACCGTTAAAAAAGAATAAATATAAACACATGAAACATAATTTAGGTGTTAACCAAAATGTGTTAGAACTCATTGGAAATACTCCAATGATTAAATTGAATAAAATCACCCAAAATTTAGAAGGGGAGTTCTATACAAAATTTGAAGGTTTCAACCCGGGACATTCAACCAAAGATAGAATTGCACTGCATATTATTGAACAAGCAGAAAAGCAAGGCATTCTTAAAAAGGGGACAACTATTATTGAAACTACCTCCGGTAATACAGGTTTTAGTATTGCAATGGTAAGTATCATTAAAGGATATGATTGTGTACTGGCAGTTAGCTCAAAATCTTCTAATGATAAGATTGATATGCTAAAGGCTATGGGCGCAAAAGTTTATGTGTGCCCTGCTCATGTTGGTGCTGATGACCCTCGTTCTTATTATAATGTTGCTAAGAAATTACATTCTGAAATTGCAGATTCAGTATATATCAATCAGTATTTTAATCAATTGAATATTGATGCACATTATAATTCTACCGGTCCTGAGATTTGGGAGCAAACTAAAGGTGAGATTACACATTTGGTGGCTGCAAGTGGTACCGGAGGAACTATTTCAGGTGTAGCAAAATATTTAAAAGAACAATCCCGAAAAGTCGGGACAGCTATTAAAATTATAGGTGTAGATGCTTTTGGTTCAGTATTGAAGAAATTTCACGAAACAGGTGAGTTAGACCCAAAAGAAAGCTATCCATACAGGATTGAAGGGTTGGGTAAGAATTTAATTCCTACTGCTACAAATTTTGATATTATTGATGTTTTTGAAAAAGTAAATGATGAAGATAGTGCTCACAGAACTCGTGAAATAGCATTGTCAGAGGGTATTTTTGCCGGTTATACAAGCGGTGCTGCTCTGCAAGCTGTTTTTCAATTGGCTGAAAAAGGAGAGTTTGACAAGAACAGTAAAGTTGTTGTTATTTTTCCGGATCATGGATCAAGATATATGAGTAAAGTGTATAGTGATGTTTGGATGCGAGAACAAGGCTTTTTTGATACACAAAAACATGCACATGCAGAAGTAGAGTTTATAAAATAGACTAAATTTATACAATGTTTAAAAAGACTTTTAGAAATAAAAGTCTTTTTTTTATGAACTATTTTTATAAATGTTATCAAAAATAACTATATTTAACTCAGTAATTTATATAAAACCTATCAAAAAAAGAGTTGCTTACAGTCTTGAAAAATAGTAGAAAAAGTGATTACTTTGTACCCGTTTAAAATTTATGAAGATGAAAGACTTATTTGAAAGAATAATTAAGGATAAAGGTCCCCTAGGTAAATGGGCTGAACAAGCTGAAGGATACTATGTGTTTCCTAAATTGGAAGGACCAATTTCTAATAGAATGGGTTTTAATGGTAAAAAAGTAATTACCTGGAGTATCAATGATTATTTAGGCTTAGCCAATCACCCTGAAGTAATAAAAGTTGATGGTGAGGCCGCTGCAGAACATGGTATGGCATATCCTATGGGTGCAAGAATGATGTCAGGTCATACCCCTTTTCATGAACAATTAGAGCAGGAATGTGCTGACTTTGTAGGTAAGGAAGCAGCTTATTTAGTGAATTTCGGGTACCAAGGTATGGTATCGGCCATTGATGCCTTAGTTACCAAACATGATGTTATTGTGTATGATATGGATACGCATGCTTGTATTATTGATGGTGTTCGTTTACATGCGGGTAAACGTTTTGTGTATAAACATAATGATGTAGAAAGTTTAGAAAAGAACTTACAAAGAGCTACCAGAATAGCAACGGAAACCAATGGAGGGATTTTAGTAATTTCTGAAGGCGTTTTTGGGATGCGTGGAGAACAAGGCAGACTAAAAGAAATAGTTGCTTTAAAGAAAAAATATAATTTCAGATTTTTAGTAGATGATGCACATGGTTTCGGAACTCTGGGTGAAGGCGGTAGAGGTACCGGTTTTGAACAAGGTGTTCAAGATGACATAGATGTGTATTTTGCAACTTTTGCGAAAGCTATGGCTGGTATAGGAGCATTTTTTGCAGCCGATAAAGGAATTATTCAATATCTACAATACAATATGCGTTCACAAATGTTTGCTAAATCATTACCAATGGCGATGGTTAAAGGAGCATTAAAGCGTTTAGATATGTTGCGTACAATGCCAGAATTGAAAGAAAAATTATGGCAAAACGTAAATGCATTACAAAATGGTTTGAGAGCAGAAGGCTTTGATTTAGGTACAACGCAAACATGTATCACACCCGTTTTCTTAAAAGGAGATATACCGGAAGCAATGGCAATGGTGCAAGATCTAAGAGAAAATTATGGTATATTTTGCTCGATAGTTGTCTATCCGGTAATTCCTAAAGGGTTGATAATTTTAAGAATGATTCCTACAGCTACACATACATTGGAAGATGTTAAAGAAACTATTGAAGCATTTTCGGGTATGAGAAGCAAACTTGAAAAAGGTATTTATAAGCGTATTGCAGCCGCTATGATGTAAGCAGGATGCCGTTGAATCGAGACGTAGTCGATGATAAAACGTGCATATCGCTTATCCCGAACGACCAGAGGGAGATTCGGGATCTATTTAAATTTAATCGAAAAGAATTCCCCTATGGCTCTGCCTCGGGGATAGTCGGTTTCAAGAATTTTTTTAATTTTTTAAAATTTGTATGATAAGTCTGTCCCGAGTATCTCGACTTCGCTCGATATTAACTTCATCGAAGGGCTTATCTCAAACGATTAAAAAGAGATTCGGGATCTTTTAATTTTAAATCATAAAAGAGTTGAACTTCAATAAATAAAATTACAATTCCCAATTTTTTATAATTTTACGACCCTAAAAAGATTCATTACCTTGCGACATAATGGGGATATAGTTAATATTAACTATATTCCTACGTTGTGCAACATATGACAAAAACCGTAACTGAAATACAAAATATAGTAAATCAATTGGCTGAAAAGATTGATGCACCAACTAATTTACTTCCGACTTTTAGCTCACCTATTGGAGATGCCACACCGAATATTGAAGTTGATAATTTAGGACTTTATAATTATGTGATTTCGGAAAGAGGAAACGAGTATGAAAGAAAAATGACTTCTGACTTGAATGACTTATTATATTGGATATTTGCTTCTGTGACTTTTTCTATGGCTTGTGATTACGAATTAAAAAATAGAATCGAGGAAAAAGATTGTAGACGAATAATATTTGAAAAACAGGAAGAACTACTCGGACTTTTGAATACGGAATGGAAAGAAAAAGAAAAGAAAGAACATCAGTCAATACTGAATAATAATCCGTTTGATGATTTAGCTGGATTAAGAGCTACTTATTGCGGAGAATTAAGAGCAAAAGGATTTTCGGAATTTGAAATTGATAAAAAAGCATACGAGAAGTATCCTGAAAAATAAATACGTTGCACAACAAAGAACTGAGTTAAAAAACAAGTCTATTTAGCTTAATTTTGAAACAAAATTTTCATCGTAAGGTATTCCTGATTTAGCAATAGCAAATGCTT